>TARA_R110002111_G_scaffold191869_1_pt1 | contig 84511 bp, 70 predicted proteins | sample TARA_R110002111 | Tara Oceans TARA_R110002111 (sample SAMEA4397363) | marine metagenome | biome: Polar Biome; feature: [ZZZ] marine water layer (ENVO:01000295); material: water (ENVO:00002006), including particulate matter (ENVO:01000060) such as... | depth 199 m
CCGTCGCCCGCCTCGCCAGAGAACGGGGAATCGAAACGGTCATTGTGACCAATGATAAAGATGCCCGTCAACTGATCAACGACGCGGTAAAGCTCTATAACATTCGCAAAAACACGTTTATGGATGCAGCTGCGGTTCAGGCGGATTGGGGAGTTCGCCCCGATCAGGTGATCGATTTTCAATCGCTGGTGGGAGACAGCGTTGATAATATCCCCGGAGTGCCTCTGGTCGGCCCGAAAAAAGCTCAGATATTAATCGAGCAGTTTGGATCTCTGGAAGAAGTGCTCGCGAATGCGGACCAGGCCAAAGGTGCCAAACTGCAGCAAAACCTCAGGGAATTTGCGAATCAGGCACTGATGTCGCGTCAACTGGTGACGTTGAATGACAGCCTGGATCTGAATGTGGACTGGGAAGCCTCACGCTTAACCCACCCCGATCGAGAACGCCTGCGCCAGTTATTCACCGAATTCGGCTTCCGTCGCTTTGCCGATGAGATGCAGGACGATTTTACAAAACAGCCCGAACCGGAGAAAGTGGAACGCATCTGGGAGACGATCGACACGCCGCCGGCTTTTGAAAAATTCATGACTGCATTGAAGCAGCAGGATGAGTTCTGTGTTGATCTGGAAACGACTGGCTTAAAACCTGCGGAAGCGGAAATCGTGGGCTGGGCGATCAGCTGGGAGAATAATCATGGTTATTACATTCCCGTAGAAGGTCCGGCCGGGCAGAAGGCCCTGGATCCCCAGCTCGTATTAAATCAACTCAAGCCAATCCTGGAAGACCCCGAAGTTCAGATTACGAATCAGAACATCAAATACGATATGGTTGTCTTAATGCGCGTGGGCGTGTTTCTGCAGGGAGTCAGCATTGATCCGATGGTTGCCAGTTATCTGCTCAGCGCAGGCGAACGCGGACACAGCCTGGACAAACTGGCCGAACGTTATCTGCAGCATACAATGATTCCGATTTCCGACCTCATCGGATCCGGGAAACAGCAGAAAAAGATGTTTGAAATCGATGTGGTCAAAGTCGCCGAATATGCGGTTGAGGACGCCGAAATCGCGTGGAAGTTGTCCCGTATTCTCAAGGAAGAACTCAAACAACACGGCTTATGGGACCTCTACTGGGATCTGGAACGTCCTCTGATTCCCATTCTGGCAGAGATGGAATTCACCGGAATCCGGGTCGATACCGACGAATTAAAACGACAGAGTCAGCTACTCTCTCTGCGTCTGACGGAATTGATTCAAGAGATTTATAAGATCGCCGGCCATGAATTCAATATCGCTTCTCCACTGCAACTGCGCACTGTTTTGTTCGAAGAGTTAAACCTGCCGGTCTTCAAGAAAACCAAAACCGGACCGAGTACCGACCAGAGTGTGCTGGAAAAACTGGCGTCCCTGCATGAATTACCGGCCAAAATCACCGAACACCGGCATCTCTCGAAACTGAAAAGCACGTATCTCGATGCGTTACCGGATCTTGTGAATCCTGAGACGGGACGCATTCATGCCAGTTTTAATCAGGTCGTTGCAGCGACAGGCCGCCTCAGTTCCAGCGACCCGAATCTGCAGAACATTCCCGTTCGGACCGAAGAAGGACGCCAGATTCGCAAAGCCTTTATTCCGGAGAATGAAAACTGGCAGCTACTCTGTGCCGACTATTCGCAAATTGAATTACGCGTTCTGGCGCATCTGAGTCAGGATGAGGCGATGAGTCAGGCATTCCGTGAAGGCGCTGACATTCATACCGCGGTGGCGGCGGAGACCTTTCGCGTGCCACTGGATGAAGTAACCAGCGACATGCGGCGGACCGCCAAGGCAGTCAACTTCGGCGTAATTTACGGGCAAAGCCCATTCGGGTTATCAGAATCCATTGGCATCCCGCAAGCAGAGGCGGCGGGATTCATTGCAGAATATTTTGACCGCTATCAAGGCGTCAGAGAATTCCTGGATCAGATCCTGGAAGCCTGTGCGAAGAATCATTTCGTAAGCACGATCTGCGGCAGGAAGCGGGAAATCCATGGCGTCCGCACGGGCCTTCAGAAGCAACTGAATATGCCCGAGCGTACGGCCATCAATACCGTGATTCAAGGGTCCGCCGCCGACCTGATCAAACAGGCCATGATCAATGTGAGTGCGCGACTCAAACAGGAACAACATCCGGGCAAAATGCTGATGCAGATACACGATGAACTGGTCTTCGAAGTCCCTGTGGAGGAACTGCAGTCGCTCGGCCAGATCGTGCGCGAGGAAATGGAATCCGCCATGAAACTGGATGTTCCGCTGATTGTGGACATCTCGTCCGGAGCGAACTGGCTGGAACAGACCCGTCTGGTGGTATCAGGTTCCTGACTTATGACCATTTTATCAGTAAAGTAATCCCGTCCCCCGACAGATAAAACTCCCCTGATCCTTAGACGAGAGAATCGGAGCCAAAACCATAATTTTTAAGTGGAAAAGGGGGAAGTTTGTTTTTTTTTGTTGACAACTGGTATCGTATCGGTAACCATATTAGTACACGCCCGTGTGTCTCATCTAAAGTTGCTAAGGGATTCAGCAATCATAAACCTCCTGTGTGGTAAGTTTCTGATTCGAAGGAATGTGTAAGAAAACCATTTTCCACCAATGCAAGTTGCTATAATCTTCTTGTGTCTTGTCATACATGCATTCCCATTGTTGCCCTGATTGGAGGAATTGGATCAGGCAAAAGTGCGGTTGCCAATAAACTCAAAACGTTGCGACCTGTCAAAGTAATTGATGCCGATCAAATCGGACATGAGGTACTTGATTTTCCTGAAGTTCAACAGAAAATTCGAGAGCAGTTTGGAACTGCGGTGTTCAATGAACAAGGAGCCATCGTACGTTCAAAACTTGCTAAAATTGTTTTTGGAGACGAGAGACAACATCAAGAATCGTTAGAGAAGCTTGAAGAACTAGTCCACCCCGAGATCCACCAGAGGCTTGAACAGGAGATTTTGTCAGCCAAATCAACAGAAGAGGTTGACGCAATCCTGATTGATGCCGCGGTGATTTTAGAGGCAGACTGGAAAGACCTGTGCGACCAGATCGTATTTATTGAATGTCCTTTTGAGCAACGCCTGAAAAGAGTCACTCAGAACCGAGGCTGGTCGTCCGAAGAGTTACAAAAACGCGAGAATCATCAGTTGCCTCTCTCTGAAAAACGAACACTGGCAAACTGCATTATTCATAATGATCATGATCTGGAAACGGCCGCAAAAGCGTTATCCAGTTTCATCGAAACCTTACACCATCAACAAAAAACGAACAAATGACCGGCTTGGGAGTGTCTAACCCACATTCATGAGCAGGTACGGTAATTTAATTCAAACTCATCCCTGACGATTTCCTGAACATCTCATGCTGCTTTTCCTGTATTAAAAAAGCCTTTCCAGAGGTTATTTGATCTTCGCGTTCAACACATCTGTTTTGACTCAACAACCCCACTTCATTTCATCTCAATATTTTGTAATTCGGAAAGTTATCGACATGGCCAAATCCATAAAACTTCAGGCATCTGAAAATGACGGACTTGTGGCTTCAAAAGACATAGAAGAGGTCGACCAAAAGTCGAAACGCGAAAAGCCTCCGGCGACGCGACATCAACGTGAATCAGCCATCACCAGAGCGGCCGATGAACGCTATGAAAAAATCAAGCAGAGTGATATTCATATCGCCGACCTGCAACGGCTGACCATGAAAGATCTCATGCTGTTGGCCAAGGAAGAAAACCTGACAGAATATACGGGCCTGAAAAAACAGGACCTGATCTTTAAGATTCTGAAAGAACGTACCAAAGTTAACGGTTTGATGTTCGGGGAAGGCACACTGGAAATCCTACCGGACGGATTCGGGTTTTTACGCAGCCCCGATTACCACTACCTGCCCTGCCCCGATGATATTTATGTTTCGCCCAGCCAGATTCGCCGCTTTGGATTACGCACCGGAGCCATCGTTGCCGGTCAGATTCGGCCTCCCAAAGAAAACGAGCGTTATTTCGCTCTGCTCCGCGTCGAAGCTGTAAATGGCTGTGACCCTGAAATCCTGACCACAAAGGTCTTTTTTGACGATTTAACACCCTTACATCCAAAACAGCGTCTCAAACTCTCTTCGCCTGCAGGCAATTTAAGTACGAGAATCGTCGATCTCGTGGCGCCCGTAGGTATGGGACAGCGTGGCTTGATCGTCTCGCCTCCCCGCGCCGGTAAAACGGTGATGCTGCAGGAAATGGCAAAATGCGTCCTCGGCAGCCATCCGGAAGCCTATGTGTTTATCCTGTTGATTGACGAACGACCGGAAGAAGTGACTGACATGGAGCGTCAGGTAGGCGGAGATCGTTGTGAAGTCGTCAGCAGTACGTTTGATGAACCACCAAGCCGGCATATTCAGGTTTCGGAAATGGTCATTGAAAAAGCCAAACGCATGGTCGAGTATGGCGAAGACGTCGTCATTTTCCTGGATTCAATTACCCGACTGGCCCGCGCCTGGAATACGGAAGTCCCGCATTCAGGCAAAATCCTTTCCGGTGGTGTGGATGCCAATGCCCTGCAGCATCCCAAACGATTTTTCGGTGCCGCCCGTAATGTGGAAGAAGGAGGCAGCCTGACCATCGTTGCCACCGCATTAGTCGATACGGGAAGCCGGATGGACGAAGTGATCTTCGAAGAATTCAAGGGAACCGGAAATACCGAATTGCACCTCGATCGCAGAATGGTTGAAAAACGAATCTGGCCGGCCATTGATGTCAATAAATCCGGTACACGACGCGAAGAGTTATTGATGGATGAAGAAGAACTGCGCAGAGTCTGGATTCTCAGACGCGTGCTCAACGATATGAATCCTGTGGATGCGATGGAACTGCTGGTCAATCGGATGCGTCGGACAAAAACCAACGAAGAATTTTTACTGAGCATGAATCTGGGCTAATACTCCCTCAGAGCCCGGTTGTGGCAGAACGATTTACTGAAAGCCGGATCAAAGCCGGCAAGAATTGCAGTCCTTGCGATTCGCCAATCCTGAATGAATTAATGACAAACCACTGATCTGGTTTTTCCAGTTTCCTGTAGACTATTTTTAAGTTACCACTTCGATGAACCATACACTGATTCAAGGCGATTTACTGGCTCGCGATGCAAAAATTGCCATCGTTGTTTCCCGCTGGAATGAGCTGATAACCCGCAAATTGCTGGAAGGGGCGCTGGAAACAGTCCGTCGTCACGGCGGATCGGAAGAGAATATCACTGTCGCCTGGGTGCCGGGATCTTTCGAGTTACCTCTGGCCGCCGATCGTCTGGCCAAAAGTGGCCGCTATCAGGCTGTCTGTTGCCTGGGAGCCGTCATTCAGGGAAGTACCATGCATCATGATTATATCAATCATCAAGTGGCAGCTGGCATCATGCGCAGTAGCCAGGAAAGTGGCGTGCCTGTATTATTCGGTGTGCTGACCTGCGAAACGATGGAACAGGCGCTGGACCGTGCAGGCGGAAAAGTCGGAAACAAAGGGAGCGAAGCTGCTCTGGCCGCGATTGAAATGATAAATCTTTTACAGTCAATTGATCAGGCTCAAGCGTAAGTTTGTTTTGTTGGCAACAACCAGAGTACATCGCGGCTCTTGTTTTAATATATTCTCCATTTGTGTTAGTAATGCTCTCATGTCTCTTCGAAAACACGCCCGGCAACTGGTTGTCCAGATGCTTTATCAAATCGATCTGAACCCTGATATTACCGGGCGTGAGGTGCGCCTCATGATTGATGAGCACGGTCGCAATACTACGACCCGCAGCTTCGCCTGGCAGTTATTTACAGGTGTGATGGAGTTCAAGCCTCAGATTGATGCAGAAATTGTGCGGGTTGCCGAAAACTGGAGCCTGAAGCGGATGGCTGTCACAGACCGTAATATTCTGAGGCTCGGCGGCTATGAACTGCTCCACACCGACACCCCTACGGCGGTCGTGATCGATGAAGCCATTGAACTGGCTCGTCAATTTGGCAGCGCGAACTCTTCCCAGTTCGTGAATGGAATTCTCGACAAACTGGTGCCGCGTGCGGATAACCAGGTTACGCCGGCGGAAGCCAAACCGGCGCTTCCGGCAGAAGAACAACTGGCTGAGCCTGTCGCAGACCAGCCTCGGGAGCAGCAGACTCCCCAGGAAAAGATGCAACCCAAGCCACCATCCAACACACCCTATCGCAAGCTGAATAACCCCTGGGCTACTTAACGCCAAAGCGATGCGGGGTTCGATCATTCCAGCTGAAATTCATATCGATCGCCACCTGCGACAGTCGGGTCAATAATTCCCGGTCGATATGAGGACAGGGTAAGTGCGGTGCCGCAGTTTGTGTATTGGTACTGTCATAAACGGGATCATCGCGCCAGTACGAATTGTAAACCCGGATATGATCATAAAAGAGCCGTTCCGCCTCGGTCGGATCCTTCAGTTCCACGCCACCGCCTGCAAATTCTGACCCGTAAAAATTACAGGTCGCTTCCAGCACATCATGCACGAGCCGCGAGGGCACCGGGTGCAGCGGCGTCAGATGATAGGTTTTTCCATGATGCTTGGGATGCGTCAGGATATATGACATCACCGCAGAGACCCAGTCGACAGGAATCAGATTCTTTGATTCGTCTCCGTCCAGAGTAAAACGGGATTTCGCATATAAGCGCCCTGTTTCATCGGGTGTCTGCATTTGAGTCAGCGTATACCCTAACTGCAAGGCTGCATAAAACCCGTGAAAGGTATTGGTAAACCCGGTCTGGGAGTCACCAATGATGATCGCGGGCCTGAAGACGGTTAATGAGTCAAAATGGTCTGCACTGCGAACCAGTAGCTCAGCCTCAAGTTTACTGCGTTCATAATCGTTTCCGGTTTCCTGGCCGACGTCGACATCGGATTCCATAATTCTTCCGGTACGCAGACCACAAACATAAGCCGTCGAGACGTGGTTGAAGTGTCTGATACCCGCGGTCTTGCAAAAATCAAGAACCTTTTTCACCCCGCCCACATTGGATCGCCAGGGTTCGCTTTCCTGACTGGTACTGTAAAACGTAAGGCTGGCTGCGGAGTGGATCATGTGATCCACATTTTTGGTCGCCCACTCAAGCTGCTCCGGACTCAACCCCAGATTTTCTTCGTTGATATTTCCTTCCAGCACAACAGGCCGCGGCAATTCACGCGCCATATGATCGTCCCAGAAGCCCATGATCATATCGATGCGCTGGTCAACCGTCATACGTCGTGTGGGACGGACCAGAACGGCTAAAGGGACTCCTGCAGATGCTAAGTCCCGAATTAAATATCGTCCCAGTAATCCTGTGGCACCTGTTATCAGATGATATCCCATGTTGACTTCCGCTGTATTTTCAAAAATGTAAATTGTGAATCCAGATCGTTGCCTGAAAAACTCGACTCAACCAGTTCGAATCAAAACCTGCCACTGATGCACCAACCCGCGACAGATGAGGTTTGCGGCAAAACAGAAGCGGTAACCGGATCGAACCGGGAAGGAGTCAATGATAATGAACTGGCATCATATATCAATCAAGGTGTGCTGAAAAGCGGGCACTTTAAAAGAGCAATTGGAGCTGATGCAGGAATTGATTCTATGCAACTGCTTTCTCAGATTGATCTTTTGTTCCCTGTCGATTCTGATTGAGGAAATGCGGCGTATGAGGATGCTGCTTCTCAGGCAGGTGACTGCTGTCATTGTGATCAGCATCTTCATCCTCTACCGGTTTCTGAGGACGCAGCGCCAGCAGACAGGGGAGTAAAATGAGATCCCCCACCAGGGCCGCCCCCAATAAAGAGGTCATCATATAACCAAAACGCGCGGTGGGAACAAAGTTGCTCAGTGTCAGAGCCATCATTCCGGCACCGGTGATCACGGCCGCCGTGAAAATCGGCTCCCCTGTCATCAGCAGAGAATCTCGAGACGACTTGGCAGAATTCCGCGTCACCCGGTACTGATCCTGATAGCGTACCAGGAAGTGAAATGTTCCATCCACGGCGATACCCAGTGCGATACTGGCCGTCATCATGATTCCAATATCAATCGGAATCTGACACCAGCCCAAAATACCGAAGACGATACAAATCGGCGTCAGATTGGGCACCATCGCAATCAGACCGGCTTTGATGGAACGCAGAGAAACTATCATAATGACCGTGATGATCAGAAAAGCCATCGAGAAGCTTTCCCAGAAACCGATGAATATTTGACTTTGCGCCCGTCTCAGCAAAGGAGCGACTCCTGTCAGGATGACGTTGGGATCGTTGATCATCGCCGTCAACTGGTCGTACACCAGATCTTGTGGCATATCCGCATCACTGCGAATTCGCGCTGAAACTCTCCACAACCGATCGCCATCGGAGACAAAATCATTCTTTCCATGCGTGGACTGGGCGTGTGATAACAGCCGAGCTGTCTCATACGGACTTTCCGGGAAATGCGTCGGGAAAAAACTAGCCAGAGACATCGTGTGTCTTACCGCGGGATGCTGCCTGATCGTCGCTTCCAGCTTGCGAATCCGGTCGATTTTCTGGAGGAAGGGAATTTCTTTGTCACCAAAATCGACAATCACTTCGACGGAATCCAGTTCGGTCAGGTTGTTCTGAACGGAACGCACATCCTGAATGACTCTGCCGTCTGACGGTAGAAAATCGAGGGGATCGATTTTCGTTCTGAGACTGAAGAGTCCGACACCGGTCACCGACACGAGGATCATAGTCGCAATTGAGACACGGCCGGAATGATCGATGAGCCAGTTGGCGCACCGCCGAAAGTCCCAGCGCTGTTCACCCGCATGTACTGTTTTCGGATCAATGGGCCAGAGTGTCAGCACAGCCGGAGTGAGCCCCAGTCCGGTGATTAAAGACACAAAGGTTCCAATCGACGCTGCATAACCAAATTGAATGACGGGACCGATCTGGCTGACTGTCAGAGAAAATAGACCAATCGTCGTGGTCAGCGTTGCCAGAACACAGGGCTTCCACGCAATACGTAAAGCGGATGCCAGGGGATCGGGATCGTCAATACAACTGGCTACATAATGATGCACGTGAATGGAAATCGCCAGCGTGAAAACCAGGACCATCACCGAGAGCGCCCCGAGGATGAAGTTCATTTCACCTCCGCCCAGATAGATCAATGCCGTCGTCAGATTGATTGCCCAGATGGTCAGGCCCAGTGTGGCCAGCGTTTTTTTCCATTCCCGGAAAGAGTAATACAACAATACCAGACTGATCAGTAAGGTGATGATAAAGAATTTTTTGTTGTTTTTCTGGCTGCCCAGGCGATCGAGTTCAGCAACCACAACGGGGGCACCCGCCAGTTGCACTTCTGTTCCTGTCAACTGATTATATTCGAGCTTCTCACGAATGCCTTCCACCGTACCGGCACGATTTTTAATGCCGGTTTCAGAAAGCAGAACGAGAATACCTGCCACATTCTTTTCCGAATTCATCAACAGGCCGTTAAGCCTGTGATCGATATCTGCGGGTTCGACTTTAAGCTCGGTTAAGATCTTTTTGAGCCGTTGTGGAGTCCAGCACTGTCTGACCGTCGGCAATGTCTCAATCCGACTGGCGGTCGCTTCGATCAGCAAAGGCTGATTCAGGCCTCCCTGCACCGCTACCAGGATCACCTCTTCAGCTCCAAATTCTGCCTTGAATCGATCGTACACGATTCGCACATCAGAGTCGTTGGGTAGCCAGGTTTCGATGTCGTTATTGGAAGGCAGCGATTCTGCCAGAATTGTCAGAATCGGAAGCGTGCAAAAGACGCCCCAGATTAGTTGCCTGCTATATTTTTTATAAAAAGAAGAGATCATCATAAGTATTGGTGAATCAATCTGCTTTCTCTTGCTTGAGCCAGTTCAAGATCTCTCATCAAAGCAATCAATAGAGAGCATCAGCTTCCGGTTGAATCAGGGACAGAACCGTCTGTGAAATTAATCTTGAACTATTTATTACTGAGATCCTCCCAGTTAATACTGAGATTACCCCAGACTCATATCGAACCGGCTCTCCGTACCACGTCATGAGGATTTTATAAACAACAAACGTTATAGGGGAATTAGGAGGAGTCTTTGGAATGACTGATACAACACGCGCCATCGAGGGACGAATAATCGTTACAACTTGTAGTAATACATCAGCTTCTGCTGCTTCGTCGGGCGTTATAACTGTTAACGTTTAACATGTGCGCATCCATTGTCTGTATGGTTTTGCACAGTCGGTAGCCTCATGCCTGAAGAATGGTGCACTCTCAGCAATCTGAACGTAAAAGCAAAACCTTGATTATTTTTATATCCTATATTTCAGTATCAGTTTCGTGTGAAATAACGAATATCATTTTCGAAATGACATCAAGAGCAGGAGTAAATTCAATGGAAGAGACCCCGTGGAGCCGTCCGTCAATGGATGACCTGAAACATGTGCTGGAAAGCTTTGGCAACAGCGATGCAGTGAACGTGAGAGATGTGGACCGCCTGGAGCTGTCTGTTCCCGCAGAAGTTAAAACCTCGCGTGGCAATACCATTTCAGCAATGACACGGGAAATCAGCCGTCAGGGACTCGGACTGCTGCACAAAGGCATGTTGAATCCCGGTGATGTCACAGTGAAACTCGCCAGCGAAACGCGGGAATTTGAATACCGCGTGAAAATCATGTGGTGTACGCCCTGTGAAAACGGCATGTTCATCAGCGGTGGAGAATTCCTCACCAAGCCGGAAAATTAATCCGGCTGGTTTGTTCGGCGTACTTTGAAATAAGTGCTACCCGGGACAGACAATCCACAGACACGGTGCTGGAATTCAAACGAAGTCCACTTCTTCGTACACGACGGATTCAGGAAGCAGGATTACCCCGCTTCAACAGGATGACGATGATCGTCAACAACAGCAGGATGATCGCCCCGCCGATGATTAACAGCAGTGTGGACATTCCCCACCATGCGCCTCCGAGTTGCGGGCGTCTTTTTTCATCCAGATCCCATTCAATTTCGTCCAGCGTCAGAGTCGATGCAACTCGCGGCCTGTTTCCATCCGCTCCCGCAAATTTTTGATCTGCGCCGGTTTCAGAGTCGTTCTGACGGTTCTCCTGTATTTTAGAACGGAATTTCACAGGCGACGTAGCCGCCCCCTGCCTCCACCCGGAATGATGTGGATCGGCCTGGGATGTAAGATCTTTTGACTTCGAGGGAAGACTAGGCAGCATTAACTGGGGTCCAGGTGAAGCTGATTTTTCCGTCTCGTTGACCTGCCCCTGTTGAACGGGCTCAGGACCGCTTAACCGGATTTTGGCCGGTGGTTCATTCGGAACCTCTTCCAGCTCCAGTTTCAGACCGCGCTGTGGAACAGTACTCGATTGTGATGGGTGAGTTTTTTCAGGCACCGGAAATTCTGTTGGTTCTTCAGGCTGCTGCTCAAATGAAGGAGTGTCCAGCGAAATACCGGGAGCGCGTTCCCTCTGTTGCGGAGCCTCATAATTCCTGCGGGGAATTGCCTGCTGCTCCGTTCCCATATTACGGGGAACAATCATCGGCAATTCGTCATTCGCGCCGGTTGAAGGTCGGGGTTGAGGACGAATTTCTTTCGGTTTTTCCGCAGGTCGTCTTTTTAGCGGGTGAACGGATGAAGGTGTGAATTGAAAGTTCTGGACACTCTGGCCGCCAGTGGTTTGCACATCAGGTTTCGTATGCTCGACCGGTTTGACATCGGAATCCTCAAGGGGCGACATCACGCTTTTGATCTTTCGCAGCAACATCTGCGGAGATTCCTCTTCAGGACTGAACGCAATATGTCCTCGATAGCTTGATTCCAGCGCCTGCTCTGCTAAAAAGGCGGCGTACTCATAGTTCTTTTGTTCTGCTTCCCGTTTGGCACGCTTCATGATCGAATTGATTTGAAAGCGTCGCATTTCCTGATTCACTTCACCCAAAACGGGGTTTTCCCGTTTCAGATCCTGAGGCAGGTCGTTTCCCGATGGCGCGGTCTGTGAAGCGACACCCTGCTGCGCTGACGGATCATCATGGCGGCTCACTTCATCAGCCTGGTATTGATTGATCGCAGCAGATTCCGGTTCCGGCGTTTTATTTTCTGTTTGATACTCATCTGAAGCAGTCGAAACGATCTGAGAGGTTTGATCTTTCCCACCAGAGTTGTCCTGCGTTTTCGAACTGGATGCCTGTTGGATGTAGCCTGAATCTCGCGGCGATGACTCCGCCTTGTTCGACGGATATTTCTTTGCCAGATCAACCAGAGATTTCGAGCGCCAGTTTTCAGCCCGTTGATCAACAATTTTTCTGGCGTTTTTTTGTATCTGCTCTGCTGAGTTCACTGGCCTGGAGACTAAGTTTCCAACAATACTGATACGCGCCGGTGGATCTGCCTCAAAACCGAGTGGATCGACCCTGGGGGAACTTGCGTCGACTTTGTGTTTTGCGACCGCTTGATCCGGAATCGATTTCTTTTTTGATTCAAAAAAGTTAAAGGTGGAGCTGTTGTTTGATGCGATCAGCGGGCTCTCAGCGTTTTTGCCTGACTGTGAAATGACTTCACCGGGTTGCCGCAGGCAACCCACTGTCAAACACGCAAGAATTACTGCCAACGAATAAACCGTTGACCGGTATTGTTTTAATAGACCGATCTTCACAACGACAAATCCTGTTCTCTTCCTGGATCACGGGAAGTAACCTCAATCGGGAGTTGAGGTTTTGAGCAGCACCGACATCAAGCGCGCAACCGCACCCGACGAAATGCCTGTAGACATATATCGACGGGGCGAAATTGATAACATGAGAGGCTATTAGGGATTTTAGCAGTCTTTGAGAAAATTGCTCAATTCCGGTAGAGCTTGCGCAACGTATCCATATTAATCCGGTCCAGCGGGACCCCCTCCTCTGCTTCTTTCGGGGTTTCCAGATACATGGGACGGTCCTGAAACGTCGGATCATTCAATAAATGGCGAAACGGTTCCAGTCCCAGAAAGCCCCGTCCAATCGTTTCATGTCGGTCCTTGCGGCTGCCGAATTCACATTTACTGTCGTTCAGATGAAACGCGCGAATCCGGTCAAAACCAATCACTTGATCCAGTTCGGCCATTGTCGCCTTATATTCCGATTCTTCAATTAAGGGATAACCGGCGGCGAAGATATGACAGGTATCAACACAAATTCCCAGTCGCTGTCCTGCCTGTACCCGCTCCAGCAGATACGCTAATTGTTCAAAACGAAAGCCGAGATTCGAGCCCTGCCCGGCCGTCGTTTCCAGCCAGATCTGTGTCGTGAAGTCTTCGGTCTGCTCATGAATGCGATCGAGGGCCGCCACAATCCGGTCCTGCCCTTCCTGTTCGCTGGAAGTCACAAAACTACCGGGATGCATCACGGCACCGACGAGCCCCAGTGCTTCGGCCCGCTGCAGCTCCACCACGACGGCATCAATCGATTTGTTCCACAGCTCGTCTTTCGGACTCGCGAGATTGATCAGATAACTCATGTGAGAGCAAGGATGCGTGATCCCCGTCGCTTCCAGTCGCCCTTGAAACAGACTGACATCTTTGTCCGTCAGAGGCTTAGCCCGCCATTGATTATTATTTTTGGTAAAGATCTGCACGCATTCCATTTCGAATTCGGCTGCGGTATCTACAGCTTTATAGTATCCACCAGCGATCGACTGATGTGCTCCCAGCAATGGCATCAATTCACTCCGACAAAGTTCAAAAGCATTGATTATAACGAAACGGGCTTCGTTTGCCACGTTAGCGGAATGCCTGCAAATGAACGACTAAATGAAATCCGGGCAGGCGAAAGCGGCCAGAAGTATCAGGCAACCTCATACAAAATTGGTAAGCAGCATCTACGAGGCAACACTCACTGAGAGGCTTAAAGCCTTGCCCCAGGATTCACGAACGACTGTTTTACAGAACCATTGATCTAAATGACGCGTTCTCCCGGCTTTGATTTTGACTGGAGAAAGCGTATTAGTAGTGAACTTCGGACCCCTCATCTAGACAAGCGTTTCAACTTTGATAGAATTGAGTCATTACTTTATGTTCATTTAGTTATTATTTGCGTTGAATATAGTCGCTATTACAAACTGACAGAGGTGCGAACTAATGAGGAATATGATTTCGAAGGCGAAACGAATTGGCGTTATCCTGGGAATCGTACTGGGCCTCGGAACGGCAATCGCCGGGGCCGCTGATCAGATCGCTGTCTGGGAAGTCGTCACCACCTATCGCAAGCACCTGGACAATAACGGACGGCTCACAATGATGTCGGATGGCAAGACCGACAAGGGGCTTCCCTGGACCCTGACCCGCGAAGCCGTCGACTTTGGCAGGGAGGGTAAAGCGGCGCCAATTGCAGGAGGGGCTTTTTATAAAGGGAACTGGATCGGCGGCTGGAACCTTCATGGCCGTGTATTGATGAATGGTGTTACACTCCAAACTGAATTAGCCTCGCCCGCTCTGTTGCCGAAGACGGCGGGGGAAACACTGATCGGGACCAGACCGGCCATTGCACTGAGTGACTCGATCGTCGACTTGTGGGAGTTAGTGGCTATCCTTCCCGGAACGAGTACGTTCATCCGTCTGACATGTGCCTTTACGCCGGACAATCTCGTGTTGGACGGCGACCGCAAAATCGGGACTTACGAATTTCATGGCTCAACGGTAATCGTGAATTTCATCGACCCGCAATTCGACCGTATCGCATTTCTGGAGAAACCAGACAATGTCCTTACCGGAAAAGGGAAACCGGTGAACCGGAAGTATTGGAAGCTTCAGTTTACTCGTGTCCAACGACAGGCCGTCTATAAGACAACCGACAATAAGGACTTTATCCTCTACACCAACAATCGCGTCAATTCGCCACGTTACACGCCTGACTATTACACAACATTTTACTGGTATTTCGACACTGAAGGCGGAAAGCGGCGGCTCAAATTTCGGAGCCGGGAGGCGACACTGGCCGCTGGCGGAAAAGGGATAACCTGGTATGGTCAAAAGATGGTTCTCATCGCGGGTGTCCCCCCTCGGTAACGAGTCGGAAGCGCTGGCTGGAATCACGGCTCCACAACGCTGTGGAAAACCGATACCAGATCAGATTTTTCGTCCCACGTACATGAGTTTGCCGTATGCCACAATTTGCTGCTCTTTGTGGAAATAACGATTCAACAGCGTCAGTATTTCCTCAGGCTGGCTCAACCACTGCTCGTAGGTGGTAATTTCCTGCTCCGTCATAACAGCAAATGCGTCTAACTTCGACCAGAGTTTTCTGAAGAGTTTGATTTCGCTGACCGTATGCACGAAACGCAGAAACGGTGTCCGCCAGGGTTCTACAATCACCACGTGTCCCCCTGGACACAGCACCCGCTTCATTTCACTGAGCGTCTGGTCTAAATCCGCAGGTAAATCAGGCAAGTGATGCAGCCCCCCCTGCACGATTAGAACATCCCGGCTGTTATCTTCAAATTTTAGATCCCGGCAATCCGCGACATACAGTTGTGCCGAACCCTGATATTGTTCGAGCAGATGCGGCGACAGGTCGACTCCTTCAATCGCATGAAATCCCATTTTTTCCAGAACATGCAGACCGGTGCCCTGCCCGCAAAACAATTCGACTACACTTTGATTCTGATCCCACTGGTCAACACCGAGTTTCTGAAACCGTTTGAGAAATTTTTTCATTTCCTCGCCCGGCGTTTCGAAACGGCGATAAGCTGCTTCCCAGACCTGATCACAGCATTCCATTCCCGGATGCCAATACTTGATCTGCGAGGATGTTTCTTTCAGTTGAGTATTCATGCTTGACTCGAATCGAAATTGTTATGAAAAGATTTCAACACGTCGACCTGGGACCGTGTGAGAGTGAAGTCGTGAGAACATTTTCATTTCATAATGTGTTGTGTAGCTTCTACTGTCGGAGTCAGTTTTTGATAGTTCCTGTTGAGGAATTCAGGCGATCCATTTCGAATCGATTCAGCACTCTCTCGTTTCGCGGCAATCTGTTCAAAACTCCAAATCGAAACGACTTTCATGAGCACGAAAAAAATCAGCATCTGAATGACAGTAAAGAGTGTAAACGCACCGGCGATCAATCGCGACCAGTGCAATGAAACACTACCCTTCGTAATAAACTCCACAATACCAGGCCACAGGAATCCAATGCTCAACACAGTCAGGAAACCGGTGATCACAGCCAGTGGTTTACCGGTAAACAGACTGGCAACAACAGAGGACCAGAACCCTACCGATTCATCACGCCGTGAACTGAGCAGAGCCATCCGGTTTGCCAGTGCCGACGCCAGCAGTAACGTAATCCCAACAGAGGCGACAAACTGACAAACGACAAACCGATAGATCATCCATTCTTCCAGTCGATGGTTCTGGAAGTAGAACTCTGTAGGATAAGCCGCCAGTACCAGTATGAATAACAGACACAGGGAAAACCCTGTGAGGAAAATCTTTTCCGGTCGATAGCACAATACACCTTCACCGATTGCATTGAGGAATCGGAATCCGTCCCACAGCGCACTCAGCTTACTTTCCCCGATGCGTTCTTCATATTTCATCGGGATTTCAATAATACGCAAATGATTCATTAAGGCCCGCGCGCTCATGGCGGGAGTGAAATGCAGTCCATTGGGCAGTGGATAAAGGTGTTTCAGCGCCGACCGACGTATGACACGCATTCCGCTCGCGGTATCAGTTACTTTTCGGCCACATAATAGCCCCAGCAGAAAAGCAAACATCCGGTTACCCGCTCTGCGGATTGCCGGCATTTGAGAATCAGCGCCCAGACGAGACCCCAGCGTCACATCTGCATTTTCAGCAATCGCGGTCTGACACAGCTGGCAAAAGAAACGCGGATCGCAGGTTCCGTCGGCATCCAGAAATCCGACAAATTCTCCCCGTCCGAGTCTCCAGCCCTCTTTGATGGCAGCCCCGTAGCCCTGGTTTTCCTTAAATACGACCACCTGTACGTCTTCAAAGCTCTGGGCAATCTCTGCTGTCCGGTCGGTTGATCCATCACTGACGACAATGATTTCCACACCGTCCAAACCTGAGGAATGTGCAATCTCCTCCCTGGCTTCCAGGCAGCGCTCGATGGTGGAGCCGATCGCGTCCTCTTCATTTAATGCGGGAATGACGATTGTAAGCCACTTGGAATCCATAGTTTACAACTCATGTCTTTTTAATTGGGAGCCCCGTTCCCGGCAAATTGTCTTAAGAAGATGAGGCTCTAGTGATATTGAGAAGGTACTTGCTTTGAATATAGATAGTCTTGCATAATAGGGGGCCTTGGGATGAATGGTCAACAAAAAACGTGAAAATCTGAATCTGCGGACACTTGATGTTTGGATTAGTCAGTTTTTTGGGAATATCAGGAATGCTCTGACCCGTTACTATTTAGGAACATCCCTCACGTAACCGCTGCCTCAACTGGTCTGGATTACTTTTAAATGAATGTTTCTCTGGTTATTTTAACCCTGTTAATGCTTGGTGCATTGGTGGCGCTCACCAAACTGCTTCCGCATCAGTGGATACGATTCAATGTCATCAATAAGTTTCGGAGGATTTTGCATTCCCTGAGCGCTCCGGCACCATCTATTCTGACGGTTTTTTTTCTCAGCTTCGCACTCTCAGCCGTTATCTCTCACTACAATCAACCGCTCCCCTCTGTTCCCGACGAATTTAGTTATCTGCTGGCGTCAGATACTTTGTCCCAAGGCAGGTTAACAAACCCGACGCATCCATTCTGGAAACATTTCGAATCGTTCCACATTATCCATCAGCCATCGTATGCCTCAAAATATCCCCCCGGCCAGGGACTGTTTCTGGCTGCAGGCCAGTTAGTTGCGGGGCGTCCCATTGTCGGAGTCTGGTTGAGTGTCGCGCTGGCTTGTGCAGCGGTTTGCTGGATGTTGTATGCGTGGGTCCCGCCGCAATGGGCATTCGCGGGAGGTCTCATGGCGGCGTTCCATCCGTTGGTAATTTTCTGGGGGCAGAACTTCTGGGGAGGGGCTGTCGCAATTCTTGGCGGGGCACTGCTGTTTGGCGCCTTGCGTCGACTCATGCAGCAACCTCGTGTCAGCTGCTCATTCATACTCGCGGCTGGTTTATTACTCCTGGCAGTGAGCCGTCCCTTCGAAGGCTTCTTAACGGCAATCGCAGCAGCGGTTCTGCTGGTGATCTGGATGGTGCGACAGACTCAATTTCCCTATGGCGTGATCATTCGATCGATCATTTTACCGTTAGGCTTCGCGTCGTTGTTCATCACGGGAATACTTGCGTTCTACAACTACAGCCTGACGGGGAACGCCACTCGATTGCCTTATCAGGTACACGAAGACAGGTATTCGCCGACGCCACTTTTCCTCTGGAGTGCGCCACGCACAGGCCTGGACTCCTACAACCCACACTTAAAGAAACTGCACTATGGGTGGTCTTTCGATATTTATCAAAGACAGCAAAACCTGAATGGCTATCTGAATGAGATCTCAGAAAAGACAACAAGGATCATGGGCCAGACGATTGCTTTCCCGCTGGGTATCCTGTTACTCATGCTGCCCTGGGTTGTGAAAGAGAGATGGGGACGGCTGGCAGTGATACTCGTGTTATTGATCAGCATCATTGAAATCTTCTGTGCGACATTTTTTCTCGCACATTATCTGGCACCGATTATACCGCTCATCTTTTTCATCCTGATTCAGTGTCTGCGCCACTGGAGAGTTGCCGGATGGAAAAACCGAAGCCAGGGGCCGGTATTTGTGCTGGTGTTCTGTCTGCTTTTTATGACTGTGACTCTTTCGAGAATTGGGCTTCAGATTGCGAATCCTGAAATCACCCCCAGATCTAATACCGCATTGCAGAGGTCGGAACTGATAAAAAAACTGAATACACTGCCCGGGAAAGACCTTATTTTTGTCAAGTATTCACCTCAGCATGATTCCCATTTTGAATGGGTTTATAACCGCGCAGACATCGATAACGCGGAAGTCGTCTGGGCCCATTCATTAGGTAAAACAGAAAATGACAAGCTCATCGAATACTTCGCCGACAGACAGATCTGGTGGATTAATGCCGACGCCGAACAGGTGAAGCTGAAACCGATAAACAGAAATACCTCAGACACAAAACCTGTCGGTAGTCCTGCTGCAGATTCGTAACTTCCCTGAAAAAACAAACGTTTGCTGACCCATTCAGAAATGGTTATTGCGTCTTGAGACTTTGTTTGCCCGGCGGGGAAATTTCGACCCCGGTTCCCACAAAGCTGATGCCCCGTGACCCGGACGTTCCCACCATTACGGATTCCAGAAGCGGTCTGTCGATTTCACTTTCAGCCAACCATTCAACGAGGAAATTGGCTCCTGAACCACCAGAACTATCCTGTTCCCGTATCAGGAATTCGATTGTCTGCAGGGGAGCCAGTTTGATGGTCTGGTCGAGAAATGATTTTACCCGCTTCCCCTCGGTGTCATAATATTCAATCGACTTCAGATACACGGACTGATCAAGATCGATATTGCGGATGCTCAGCGTCGTCTCCAGCAGAAAAGGAGCTCCGCCATGATAATAAATGTGCGAATAAGAGGGGACATAAACAAACTGTCGGATCGGCAGCTTGTCCAACGCCATGTTTCCCGCCGAATAGTTCTTGAGGTCCGGAGATACATAACTGCTGGGGGGCACAAAATCGAGCCGATCTTCAATGGTCGCAATGCGAGAATCAAGATACACCGCGCCTCCGGCAACGATGAGCGTAAAAACACCAAGAACCAGAAACAGGCCCACCCACTTCTCATAGAGCCAGAGAAACCAGTCGGGGTACTCATTTTTCTGTTGCATACTGCACTCGCTTTCCCTTTTAAGCAACTTTTACAGACCAGATCGACCGCATCCGTTCCGTTTCCCTGTTGACAACTTTCGCAACGTTCCCCGTCTGCTGCCAGTATTAAAACAGCTGCTGAACACTTTGAAAAGTATTGTGAATGGATTCCGCCATCAAGGCAGATAATTTTTTAATTCATCCAGTCGCACATTGCAGTTTTTCACCAGCGATTCCAATCGCGGATCAGATTGACCGGCGGCTTCAATCATGGAGTGATAGTATTGCACAATCTCTGCAGGACTGGCACCGAAGTGTTCCCAGAATTCCTGTTTGTCTTCTGTCTGCAGGTCAAACACCATGGCTTCCAGATTATGCAGCTTATCAGCCAGTTCAATCGCACGGGCTCCCAGAGTCGCCTGTCGCATGATTTCAATGTGAGCCTGTTTTCGGTCCCGCCAGTTCCATTTTTTCCCTTCGCTCGTTTCTTTTTCCTCCGTCATTTCTTTGACGTATTGAATCACGTCGGCGGAAAAATGTTCTGCCAGTTGCTCGATCGTCAGGTCGGTATCTTCGACAACATCGTGCAGAACCGCGGCAGCGAGAATCGCTTCTTCGTGAAAACCGGCTTTCATCAAGATCAGGCAGACACTCATCGGGTGAGCGATGTAGGGGATTCCGGAGGATTTTCTCTTTTGAGATTTATGGGCCACTGCGGCTAGTCGAATCGCATGTTCGACCACGGGGGAGTGCAGAATTTCCATGAATGTTTCTTTAGCCTGTGTCCAGGTTGCCTGTAACGTCTCCAGGTCCATTCGGACCGTGTATTATAGAATGAGCGACACTATGGTTAAATGGGATGCACTCTGGCTCAACGATCGTTCGCCGGTTCCTGAGTGTGCCGAAACTGATTGAATCGCGTGTATTCCCAGTGTCGATACCGGGCTGATTTCTTCAGTAGATTCGGCTGGCTGTCAACGGAATCCACTTTTCCTTCGTGAATCAGAACAACCTGATCAACGCGGCGCAGCGTCGTAATTCGTGAAGGAATGATCAGAATGGTGCGGTTCTGAAAAATCCGTGTGTAAGCATCTTCCAGCAGCGTTTTGGTATCTTCGTCGAGCGGCCCCTCCGGCTCTTCAATAATCATCAAAGCCGGCTTGCGTAACAAGGCCCGCGCCAGTCCCAGTCGAAACGATTCGCCTTTCGTCAACTCTTCGCCATGTTGCCCCAGTGCGGTCTCGTACCCTTGCGGTAAATTCTGGATGAATTGATGTGCGTGTGCTTCCTTGGAAGCGGCAATAATTTCCTGCAGGGAAAATCGCTCATCACCGCAGCGAATATTGTCTTTGACGGTTCCCGTCAGGCAGGGATCATTGCCACTGACAAAAATGGCCTCTGCTCTGAGCGACTCCAGGGTCACCCAGGCAGTGTCTTCACCATCCATCAGAACACGTCCTGATTTCGGTTCGATAAAACGAGGAATCAGGAAAGTCACCGCACGCGGGGCAAGTTCTTCCAGTGAAACAAAAGCCGTACTGGTGCCCGCAGGAATCTTCAAATCAAATCCATTGAGAATTTTGGGCGCCTGCCCAGGCAGACTGTAGCTGACATTCTCGAATTGAAGTGCTTGAGACAAAGGCTCCAGAAACTTGGCTCCCACTGCCTGACTGACTTCGGGAATCTGGTTGAGGTAGCGATAGATGGAACTGGCTGCAATATTGGCCTCCGAGCGGAGCGGGATCAGTTCGTAGAGCCCATTCACCGGCAGATAAAAGAAGGCGAAGATCCCTACAATTAAGACTGCAGCAGAGAGTGGCAGACTTTCCGGATTCACCAATACTTTGTAACCCACCAGAAATAACACGAGGCAGGAACAGAAAACCGCCAGTCCGCGGGCAATACGATGGCCCCAGCCTTCAACGCGTTTTAGCTTGTCAATGTTTTCGGTATATTTCGCGAGGTGCTTCTGGAACAGATCGTGTTCTGCCGTTTCCATACCGTAGCCACGCACCAGTCGCGTGCTGCGCAGATTTTCAGCCAGCAAAGACAATTCGGATTCAATGGCGACCAGCGTTTTGGCATGCTGACTTTCATAAGTTTTGCGGTACTGCAGCAAAAAATACCAGGCCGCCGCCAGTGGAATCATGCACTGCAGCGTTAATCTCCAGTCAATGGAGATGGTAAAGAGCAGCATGACCAGCAGTGTGACAGGATGCCGCGACAGACGGTAGACCCACTGAAAAATACCACTTTGCACGGTCCCTACATCTTTGATGAAGATCCCGAAGGTCTGGTCCGTTTCTTTGCCTGATAAATCGCCGGGGCCCAGTCGCAGTGCCTGACGATGAATCATATTTCGCAGAGTCATGGAAATCTGATGAGAGATCTTCAAACTGCGCTGCCGGGAGATCCAGCGAATCAACACACGGACGCTGGCAAGAATCAATGCCACGAGTATGAGTGTAAATAAAGCAGACTGATTTTCCTGAAGCAAAGGAAAACGCTGGTAGAGTTCTTTTAAGCCATCCAATTGATATTTCGTATGTACCCACCACACGGTTGGCAGTATCCCCGAATCTGTCAGGGTAAGCGTCAGGGGCACCACAGGAGCAGGCGGCTCTACTTTCCTGTTTTCCGCCTTCGGTTCAGATGGTTTTGCTGTTGCCTCTGGCTTGAGTTTCTCTGGTGTCGAATTCTCAGGGGGTTTTTCTGACTTCGCCTGATCAGGCGGAACTACCAGAGATGGCATTTCTCTGAATTCCTGAATCAACAGGACGTTCTGCTCCCCGCGGACATTGATCCGGCCGCGGTGGTTGAGCAGGTCGAGGATCAGAAATAAATTGACCAGCAACAGAGCAAGCAACAGGCCATTTAATAGAGACCAGAACACAATTGATCTGGCAGACCCACGAAAGAATTCCCGCGCAGGGAACGCGCGGTGGAATGCGTTGGGCTGACGATTTGACACAGGACCCACCGAATCTGTTTTAAATTATTGATAAACGAAACCCGTTTCCTGCTGCTCAGGCAAGGTCACGGTCTTCAAAAAGGATAAAGGCAACCAGAATCGCAATCCCGGAATAGAGCAGACAGCTTAAAGCCGAATAACCGATATAAACTGGTGGAACCAGTGTTCCTGTTGCAACCGCGGGTGACATATTAAAGTTATCAAGATTCGGCAGAATCGTGGCAATCAACTGGCCCGTGAATTTCACAAACTCCAGACCTTCTGCTTTGGCCTGAACGAGGTTGGGGGTCAGGTGACCAATGATGTAGATTCCAAAGCAGATGATCATATTCACCATCATCGGCAGGCGGGTTGAAATGGCCACGCTGATTGCCGTCAGGATCGCAACTTCCATATAAATCAAAAGGATGCCCGGCAGAATCAGCCAGACAGCAGCCATCTTTTCGGCGTGGCTGGGAGCTTCCTGGGAGGCTTCCCGTGCATCGTAACCAACCTTGAAATAAACGAGTAACAGAAAAGTGATCACCAGAGGCATCATCAACCAGACAACGGCTCTCAGGATGCCCAGATATTTCCCGACAATGAACTGACGGCGATTGATGGGTTTGGACAGCAAGGTCATTGCCGTTTTCCCTTCAATTTCATGTGCGATACTGGTACTGGCAGACCAGACCGCCAGCAGCAGACTGCAAATCAAAATCGTTGCCAGACCGCAGTCCATTAACATTTTGACATCGTCTCCCATCGAAAAGAACGGGAGAAAGGTATTCAATAACAGCAGGATCAGGCCTAACGCCATCAGCAGTAAAAAGACCGGCTGGCGAATCGCTTCTTTTGTCGTGGCTTTGGCGATCACCCCAGCCTGCGTGAAGGAAGTCGCACCAAACAGGATCACAAAATAGAGCAGAACTCCAATGCCAGTGATCCACCATTGCACAGTCAGGTCAACAGTTTCTGCAGAAAAAACCAGGAGGCTTTCCATTGTTATATTCACCGATCAAGTAGTTTTAAGAATTGAAGAGAATAAGAGATAACATTACGACAAAGCCATCATGGGCGCAGAATCACTTGCTCATTTTACGAAGCAGATAGCCCCGGACGTTGGTTTTATTTTTGAACTTCTGAAAAACAGACACTTTTTTACGAAATGAGTCAACGGACTCCAAGCTAAAGCTACTTTACCGCGATACGGTGGTCAAAGTAAAGAATGCGAAGCAGTTCGTCGTGCGTTTTCCTTAATCTGGTGTGAACGTTCGCTATAATTTGCCAAATTGGACTCATTCCAACTCGAACCTGCTCAATTGCATAGGGTTAGCGTTTGATCTCAAAATTCGGCCAGACAGGGTTCGGAGAGAATTCCTGAATCGATACATCTGTCACATTCGTGGCAAATGTGAGCATCATTTCATCGAAAAAATGATCCAGAGCAGTTTTGTCACCGGCCTGGGCCACCAGTTCCACTGTTCCGTCAGACAAATTTTTGACAAAGCCAGTAATGGAATGCCGCTTCGCGAGCCTCGAAGTGCGGTAGCGAAAACCAACCCCCTGCACGCGCCCCTGAAAGATCGCGCGCAGACAGATGACCGCTGCTGAGGAATCGGGTTGCCGAGAATCAGCACACATTGCAAAAGCGCTTCTGTGATTGAAATTTCAGGGATTAATGAGGGAACGCGACTCTGATCGACCATCATGCGATCAAAAAAGACATGAGCCTTGAGGCAGGAGACAGAAATCGAACTGCCGTTTAAGGCGAGGAAGTTTCCTCTTTATATTGCTCGGTTTCTGGCAGCTCAGAAAAGTCGATACACAACTCTTCACGAACAATGCTCATGCTTCGAGGGGCATCGATGCCTAACCTCACTGAATTGGGGCCGATGCGAACAATCGTCAAGGTTACGTCATCACCAATCCGAATTCGCTCACCGGGCTTACGTGATAATACAAGCATTTCTTTTCGAATCCTTCGTTATCTGTACCCTCATACTTCCCTGTAACCTTTCCAGAAAGGTTGAAGCCATGTTGCAGGATGAGGGTAAATCAAGAGTACTCATCTTGGCAGCCTGCTGAAAAACACCTGTGTTTCCCCCAACAACTGCCATCACTACGATGTCGACATCAGTATGATAACACTTTTCGTTTTCGCATGTCTAGCCCAGACTGAAAAATATAAATCCGCCTGCCACAAGCACTAAAAACGCTACCACAACCACCTGCTTAACCTATTTTCATGCACAAAAAACAGGCACGCCACCACCTGCCTAAACAACAAGCAGGAAAAACGCTTGACGTGCATCCTGACACGACAATCACCCTGGATATCATCCTGCAGAATGCTTCGCTTCGGGTCAGAGAGTCGGCTTTTTATCCGATATGCTGGAAATTGAACTCTGTGCTCACCACACTGAGGTCAGCCAGCTTGACGTTGATTGAACGAATGCGCCGGAAAGGACCGACCATAACTGGAATTCAAAGAAGATAGAAAAAGAAGCGGGAAAACCTGCTGGCAACCGCTTGACGATTTCCGCGAGGATCGTCAGTCTTTAAGAACAGTATTTACTAACCCTGAAAATCTGCCTCAACAGCGGGAAAATAGAATGATTCGAATTGGGATTATCGGCGTTGGCTTCATGGGAATGGCTCATTACGAAGGCGCGAAAAAACTCAAAGGAGCCAAGGTCACTGCGATTTCAACCCGCGACCCGAAAAAACTGGCGGGTGACTGGAGTTCCATCGAAGGAAATTTCGGTCCTCGAGGCGGTCAGGTCGATTTATCCAAAGTCAAACAGTACGCCGACTATCATGACCTGCTGGCAGATCCGGAGATTGACCTGGTCGATATCTGCCTGCCTACTCCGATGCATGAAAAGGTAGCCCTCGATTCCATCAAAGCCGGCAAGCATACACTCGTCGAAAAACCCATTGCCATTGATCCCAAAGCCGCAGAAAAAATGGTCAAGGCCGCGAAGAAAGCGGGCGTTCAGTTCATGGTGGCGCAGGTACTCCCCTTCTTTCCCGAGTTTCAATTTGCCGTGGAGTGTGTGCGGGGCAATCAATACGGAAAACTCCTGGCAGCTCACTTTCGGCGTGTGATGGCTCCCCCCAAGTGGTCAGAAAATATTGAAGACTTTCAGAAGCTGGGAGGCTGGGGAATTGATCTGCACATTCACGACAATCATTTGATCAGCCTGATGTGTGGTGTCCCCCGAAAAGTAACTTCGCGCGGCGTTCAGAGCAAAGGTTTCGTAAATCATGTTCACACCGTTTACGATTATGACGATCCGAACCTGGCGATCAGTTGTGTGAGCGGCGGGATTGCGACGCGTGGCCTGGAATTTGCGCACGGTTATGAACTTTATTTTGAAGACGCCACGGTCCTGTTCGGCGCAGGAACAATGGGGGTTGGCAAGAATAAAGCATGGGTGGTCAGCCAGCCTCTGACACTGATTACGAAAAACGGTCAGTTAAAACATCCTAAATTAAAAGGGGGAGGCGCCTGGTGTGCGGCGTTTACTCTCGAATTACAGGCGGCTGTCGACGCGATTCAGTCCGGCGTCGAACCAGAGGCTTTATCCGGAGCGCTGGCCAGAGATGCCCTGAAAATCTGCTATGCCGAAGCAAAAAGCATCCAGACAGGCCGATCCATTCCGGTCAAATAAGTGTCCCTCTCTCTGAAATATCAGTTTTTCTATCAGTACACCGCCGAATCTCGAACGGTTCTTCGAAATACGGCGGTGTATTTATTGGTATGCCGGCAGGATTGAGTTAATCTGGCTTGCTTCAGAAACACAAGATTCCTCGAAAATCCGTCAGCGTTAGATCCATGCTCGAAAATTTACCTCTCCAATCCGTGAAATACAAAGCGCTCACCATCGAGGGGTATTCCCGTGCGGCAGTTCAGAGTTACTGGAGAATTCCCGAACTCAAACTGGGCTTCGACATGGGGGGCAGCCCTTGGTCGTTCATGGGAACTTCCGTGTTCTTCATTTCACATGCACACCTGGACCATATGGCGGCGTTGCCCGCTTATGTTGCCCGTCGACGCATGATGAAAATGAGCCCCCCCACCATTTATGTTCCCGAAGAAGTGGTGGACCCGGTCTGGAACATGCTGAAAAGCTGGCAGAGCCTGGATCGGGGACGCATGGAATGTGACCTGGTCGGCATGAAGGATGGTGAGGAAATCCAGCTTTCACGCGAACACGCTGTAACTGCGTTTCGGACCAAACACACAGTTCCTTCACTGGGTTTTCAGGTCTGGGACTGCCGCAAAAAACTGAAACCCGAATTTCTGGGCAGACCCGAAACTGAAATTCGTGATGCCCGCATGGCGGGTATCGAAGTCAGCGAAGAAATCCGCGTGCCTCTGGTTTGTTATACCGGGGATACAGCGCCCGCCGGCCTGGATCTGTTCGAAACCGCATATCAGTCTAAAGTGCTGATTACCGAAATGACCTTTTATCGCCCCGAACATCGGCGGGAAAAAATTCATAAATTCGGCCACATGCACCTCGACGACATTGTCGAACGGGCAGACCGGTTTCAAAATGAATTGATCATCCTGGCGCACTTCAGCACCCGGTATCACGAAAATCAGGTGATGAACGCCGTCAAAAAGCATCTCCCGGCAGATTTATACGAACGCGTGCATCTCTGGATGTAAGCCGCGCTCAAAACGAATGGCAATAAATAAAGCCTGAAGGAAACTGCTTCCTCCAGGCTGAGCGCTTTTCTCAATTGAACGAACCGGACTACGCGTTGATTTCGTAGCCTTTACGTTGTTCGCGGCTTTGCCACTGATTGGCATCGTCATCGCCGACAATTTGTTCTGCCTTGGGATCCCATTGCAGAGAACGGTTCAAGCGAATGGCGATATTCGCCAGATGGCAGGTTGTGATCGACCGATGGTGTGTCATGACATCGGAAATCGGCTGCTCCCGTGCATCCACACATTCAAAGAAGTTCAGCATGTGATCGCCGGGTTTACGCCCTTTGTAGAGCTTGGTGATGGTATCGCTGGCGAGCGGGTTCGTTTTCAGATCTTCGACCGGTGTGCCGGTCAAATCGCCACGACTGACGAACATGCGGCCCTTCGTTCCCGTAAAGAGAATTCCGTTGCGGCCGTCACTTTTGATGGTCATCTTCACTTCATTCGGGAAAGTGCACAGCACTTCGAACTTGGAAGCAACGTTGTACGCATCATCTTTGGTCGGCATACCGTTTTTCAGTGGAACCGGATGCTCTGCGGAAACCGGCACAATCTGTGTGGGGCCGGACTGATCCATGCCGATGGCCCATTGTGCGATATCCACATGGTGTGCGCCCCAGTCGGTCATTTTGCCGCCTGAATATTCATACCACCAGCGGAATTCATAATGACCGCGTGTTTTAGGACTGCCCTTCTCGCCTTCGCCAGCTTTCCAGCGATAATCTGTCATGGGAGCCTGACCCAGCCATTTTTCCCAGTTCAAAGTTTTAGGAACGTCCGCAACAGGAACCGGACCACTGGGAGCGACACCGCCGATGACACATTCGACTTCCGTGATCTCACCCAGACGACCTTCCTTGATAATTCCCAACGCATTCAGGAATCGCTGTCCCATTTCACTGCGCTGCTGCGTACCGACCTGGAAGACGCGTCCGGTTTCTTTCAGCGCTTTGATGATCTGTTTGCCTTCATCAATTGTTAACGTCAGCGGTTTTTCGCAGTAAACGTCTTTGCCGGCCTTCATCGCTTCAATCGCGATTTTCGTGTGCCAGTGATCGGTCGTGACGATAGTCACGATATCGATGTCGGGATTTTCGAGAACTTTCCGATAGTCTTCAAAAACGGCAACTTCTTTCGTATTTCCTTTTTTGCCCTGGATATCTTTCACCCGGTTACGGGCACCATTGGCATGATCAGAATCCACATCGCAGACGGCAACAACATCACCATATTTCATGGCGTTAGGACCAACCGCACCCCAGCGACTGCCTGTGCCGATACAACCTACAACGGGTCGATCATTGGCCGCCTTGAATTTATAAGCGCTGGCCGGGTCAATATCGAACCAGAAGGGAACACTGCTGCCAGCGACGACGGCAGCGGATGTTTTCAAAAAGTCGCGACGATTCTGCTTTTGATTACTCACTGAAGACTCCTTATCGACAAAAAATTGTGCAGGACGATTCGGGTGAACGAACCTCGATGTTGCAGGAAGATTAATCGTGAGCAGCTATTATAATGAACCGGGAAACAGCTTTGCAAAGATCAATCGCTCTTTATATCTGTTTTACGTTCTATTCTTTTCAGTACGTATCCGACAAGATCCCTGCTAAAATGAAATCCAGAAAATGAATCGCAAACCTCAAAATACAGGAATGAGAATTCGATTTTCTCATCCTAAACCAGCGGGAAAACCAAAGCGACCTCTTTATAAGCGAAGTTAATTAATAGCACTCCTTCTCGAAGCAAACCATGCGCACGATCTTGCACGTTGATATGGACGCTTTTTATGCGTCGATTGAAGAACGGGACCACCCGGAACTGAAGGGGCAGCCGATCATTGTCGGCGGTCGTTCAGACCACCGGGGCGTGGTTTCCGCTGCCAATTATAAAGCGCGCGAATTTGGCGTGCACAGCGCTATGCCCATGAAAACCGCGCGTCAACTTTGTCCGCACGCGCATTATTTTCCCGTGCGCATGCAGGATTACGCCGAGGTCTCACAGGTCATACAGAATATTTTTCGCAAGTACACACCACTGGTGGAACCACTCTCGCTGGATGAAGCGTTCCTGGATGTCACCGGCAGTCAACTGCTGTTTGGAACCGGACCGGAAATCGCCGTTTCCATCAAACAGGAAATCAAAGAGACCTTGCATCTGATTGCTTCCGTCGGCGTGGCCCCTAATAAATTTCTGGCGAAAATCGCCAGCGACGCCGACAAACCCGATGGTCTGGTGATTGTCACACCGGACCGCATTCACCACTTTCTCGATCCGCTGCCGATTTCACGTGTGTGGGGCATCGGCAAAGTGGCGACAAAACGCTTTACCAGACTGGGAATCAACACGATCGCCCAACTCAGAGCTCTTGAGCCGCGCTTATTGACAGAACTGTTTGGCGAACAGGGACCGCATTTATGGAAACTGTCGCAAGGCATTGATGAACGCCCCGTTGTTCCCGAACGGCAGGCGAAATCGATTTCGCGCGAGACCACCTTCTCACAGGACGTGACCGATCTGGAAATTTTGAAAACGGTTCTGATCGAACTGGTAGAAGATGTGGCCCGACGTCTGCGTAAAAACGAACTACGCGGCAGAACGATCCAACTCAAAATACGCTATGACGATTTCTCCACTTTTACCCGTTCGGTGACCGTCCCTCAGCCAACTGACATCACACATGAAATCGAACAGGCGGCGCTGCTGATGCTGGAACAGAGACTGCCCGCGCGTCCGTTATCCATCAGGCTGATCGGCGTGGGGGTTTCCGGATTTGATGCCGGCAATTTACACCAGCGTTCTCTCTTCGAGGAAGACGATCAGCAAAAGCATTCCCGCCTTGATCAGGTCAGGGATCAGATTGCCAACCGCTTCGGAACCGATTCCATCAAACGCGCGAATCGGATTTCCACCGATGATCCTGATGATGAATCAACATAGTGCTTTGTCAAGCTAGAAATTGAGGGTTGGGGGTGTTGTTTACGTGCTCCGTTGTCGCACTCTCGTGATATCTATCAACCCAAAATTTAAAAAATGACACTCCAATAGTTATCGTTGAACTTCGATTTCAGGAATTTTCTGTCGCGGGAACCGGTTTTCGTCGATTGCTGAGGCGAATCAGAAAGAACCCGCCGATCACCAGCAGCAGCGAGCCTCCCAGCCAGACCAGAGGAAGATGTTTCTGGTTTTCGAGATTGATTTCCCACTGGCTCAATGAATCCTGATAACTGGCAATGGTAATCAGCAGCCCGTTATGGATCATATGCAGTAGAATGCCGGGGATTACGCTGTGCGCGAGCACGTTCACATAACCCAGACAAAGCCCCATGAAAAAACTGGGAAAAAACCGCTCGATAAACAGCGAATCACGTACGATGACGTGAAACAATGCAAACAGAAACGAAGAGGCCAGAATCGCCCACATATTGGAAAAACGATTGAGTAGTGCACTTAACAGATAACCCCGAAAAAACAGTTCTTCACACACGGCGGGTAACACCGCCAGTGAAACCAGTTTAATCCACAACGGAACCGCTCCCAGTTCCAGCTTCAACGATTCAAATAACTGGGAAAGCGATTCGATCCGCTCATCACTTAGAGCAAAGATTTCGATTTCATAGGCGAACGGCCACAACGTAAAACCGAGCAAAACCGCCCCCAGACAAGTGAAGATTCCAGGCCGAAACCACCGAAACCCGGTTTTCAGTTTTACGCCTCCCAGTCGGGCAAACAGGAGCGGAATCACTAGAAACAGACAGAACGTAAGTGATCCGGAAACCAGCAGACGAAGCGAGATTGACATTTCCCTCAGACGACTTACAAAAGCGGCAGACAGAATAAACACGGGGAACATCACCGCCAGACAGAGCATGGCGTTATTCAAGGCAGGCGTCAGATGTGTTTTACGCGACCGTTTGAAAAAATCAGACCAGGAGGTTTCCGTCTGATATAAAATCGTATCCGTTCCGAAAATCCGGGCTGCCAGACTCAGCGCCACAATCCCGTAAAACAGGGTGGAAAACACTGAGATGAAAAACAGGAGGGGCTGCGCATCGTGCAGCAGAAAATCGCGACTGAGTAACACAATATTCGCAAGCGGGATCACCGCCCAGAGCGGCGTCATTTTCAAATCGGGCACCATCCCCAGAATGCCGGGCGCCATCGAGATCAGCATCAAGGGAATCAGATAGGCCTGCGCTTCTTTAAAGCTGCGGGCAAAACTGGTGATACAGAGCAGAACGGCAGAGAAAAACGCCGCAAAAATCACCAGTAACAGCAGGATTTCGAGCAACACGAACAGGGTCAAGCCTTCACCAAACAGCACGGTCTCCAGTCCATTGGCATAAGCTGTTGCCAGCATGGCCGTCATGTTTACCATCGCCGTCATGATGGCAACGACCAGCACTGCGATGAATTTGGCACTTAAAATCCACATGCGAGGCAGCGGGGCTGCCATCAACGTTTCCAGTGTACCTCGCTCCCGCTCGCCGGCTGTCAGATCAATGGCCGGATAAACGGCGCCGGTCATGGTCATCAGAATCAGAATCAAAGGGACGATGGTCACCAGCGAAGTCGTCTGCCCCATTTCCGATTTCACTGTGTAAACAGATGTCTGAAAAGGAACCGTTTCACTCTCCCCCAGCTTAGTCAGCAGTCGATCCCGATAGTTCCAGCGGACTGCCTGTAAACGTTTTTCGACATACTCTGCCGCACGACGACTGTGCCCTGATTCCGAACCGTAGATGAGCTGAAAGCGACCGCTGGGCTGTTTTTCCTGCCCGTGCTTTTGAGCGATCTCAACCGGAATGTAGCGGATACCGACATCGACAACTCCCTCGCGCAAGAGCGTTAAGATACTTTGATCCTCGCCTGCCTCGTCTGCAATCATGATTTTGACGACAGGTTTGATCTGCTTGAACGCTGCCAGTGTTTCCTCGGTCGACGTTGCCTCAGAAGACTTATCACCGGTGAGGGTTGCCTCCGACTCTTCCTGCTCCGGTTTTTCCTGCGCAGAAAGCAACTCATCACCCTGGGTGAACAGAGCCCGAAATAATTGTCCCTCCGAATCATTCGCCAGCACGATTCGATATTCAATCTCGCTTAAATGAGTCACCTGGTTGAGAAAAAACTTCTGCAACATCAGGCCTAACAGCGGATAAACCAGCAACGGCATTAAAATCAACGTGATGACTGTGCGACGATCGCGCAGGATCTCACGCAGTTCTTTACGCAGCAGGCCGGAAAACCGGAAGCTCTTGGTGGGCGTATAGATGCGGTGATCAGATTCATGGTCAAAAGGAGACGCCATCAAATTAATTCCTCTTGAGCGGTCGGCATCATTTCCACAGGCTCAAGAGGCGCATCGAGCAGCTGCAGAAATATTTGCGTCAACGTCTGACAGGAAGTGCACTGCTGCAGTTCCGCCAATGTCCCCTCGTAGCTTTTTTTCCCGAAGTGTAACAACCCGAACCGATCACACAGCTGTTCTGCCTCATCCAGTCGATGCGTAGAAACAATCACTGCTTTGCCTTCATCGCGCAACAGATCGATGTAATCAAAAATGACTTTACTCCCCACCACGTCCAGACCGCGGGTCGGCTCGTCCATCAACATCACGGGGGGATTGTGGATCAGCGAACGCGCGAGATTCACGCGCTGCTTCTGACCGGTACTCAAGGTGGCGGTGCGCCGATCCAGAAACGAAGTGATGTTAAACAGGCGCGACAACATCTCAATCCGATCCTCGGCCTGCAACGGATGTACGCCATACACGTCGGCAAAAAAAGACAGAATTTCGCGGGGCGTCAGCCATTGATACAGGCCCGCACTGGTCGAGACCAGTCCTACCCGCCGCTTGATTTCATCGGGATGGCTGGAAACCAGATAACCTTCGACTTCCGCATCGCCGCTGGTTGGTTTCAACAGTCCCAGAATCATTCTGAGCGTGGTCGTCTTACCGGCTCCGTTGGGCCCCAGCAAGCCGTAAACTTCTCCCGACTGAACTTCAAATGAGACATGGTCGACCGCCAGAACATCCTGATTTCCGGCTTCGAATATCCGTGTGAGATCTTTAACAAGAATCATCCTGGCCCGCCCTCCTGCTCTCGTCTGACACGTTCAGCGCAATCACTGCGACTGAATTTTCAATCAAGGTGATAATTCAAAAAGATCGGTAAGGTAATTACGTTCACTTAGCTTTGAATGGAAATGCCTGCCTCAAATGCGTTGATATCACTGAATTGTGAAAGAAATACTGGCGCATACTCAACGCATCCTGGAACCAGATTATTCTAACAAACTGCAGGTCAATCTGTCACGCACTAAATAGAAACCCCTAAAAGAATCAGAATTGTTTTTCTCGGGATGATTTGAACGTTCTGACACCAGGACACCATTTTTGCAGGAGTCACAGAAGGCTCCTGAAACTCCTTGCAGAGACTCAACAGCGCGACCACAATAAAGAAACTCAATCTTCAGCCATTTAAGCCTCGCGATGATTCCAGAATATAAAGGTCGCACGATGAACTTACCGATCCTCCCCTGCTGCTTAAACGGCATTTTGATGCTCTGCCTGATCAACAATTTTGCCGTCGCGGAAAACGACTGGCGGGTCTGGCGGGGTCCCAACGCGAATAATGTCGCCGCCTCTGGTGAAAAACCACCTGTAAAATGGAGTGAATCCGAAAACATCCACTGGAAAGCGCCGCTGCCCGGCCGGGGACACAGCTCGCCGATTGTGGTGAATGACCGTGTGCTGATTTCCACTGCGGACGAAGAGAAACAGATTCAATCGGTCCTCTGTTTTGACCGGGCCACAGGGCGGCAGCTCTGGAAAACCGACGTCAATCAAGGCAAATTTGCCCCGAAGATTCACCAGAAGAATACGCACGCTTCTCCGACACTGGCTTCGAATGGAGAAAGTATCTTTGCTGTATTTCCCCAGTTCGATCAGGTTCAGTTAACGGCCCTGGATCTGAATGGAAAGCAGCAGTGGCAGGTCACAGCGGGCGGCTATCTGCCACTCGCCTATCAGTTTGGTTATGCCCCTTCTCCGCTGCTGTACCAGGGAACCGTGATCGTCACATCAGAATACGAGAAGGATGGTTTTATTGCCGCCTTTGATCAACAGACGGGCCGCGAAGTCTGGCGGATCAAACGGCCGGAGAAAATGAACTTCTCCACCCCGATCGTGGCGAAGATCGCGGGCCGCGACCAGATGCTGCTCAGCGGCAACGCCAAGGTAGCCAGTTTTGATCCCAAAACCGGAGGCGATCTCTGGGCGGCCCCTGCGATGTGGATCGTCAGTTGCGGCACGATGGTCTGGGACAAGGATCTGGTCTTCACCAGTGGCGGATTCCCGTTGAAAGGGACCATGGCCGTCAAAGCCGACGGTTCGGGAAAAGTTGTCTGGACCAATCTGGTCAAATGTTATGAACAATCGATGCTGGCCAGCCAGGGTTATCTGTACGCGGTCGACGATAACGGCATCGCGTTTTGCTGGAACGCCCAGACGGGCAAGGAACAGTGGAAAAGCCGCCTGGGTGGCAAAGTCTCTTCTTCGCCGGTTCTGGCCAACGATTGCCTCTATCTGACCAATGAGCAGGGAAAAACATTCGTGTTTAAGGCCAACACCGAAAAGTTCGAACTGCTGGCTGAAAACCAGCTCGGCGACGAAGGTTTCGCGACCCCGGCAATCTGTGGCAATCAGATCTTCCACCGCGCCGCCAGCAGCGCATCGGGTAAACGTCAGGAATTTCTGTACTGCATCGGGGAGTGAGCATCGTATTATTCTTGTGAGTATCACTATCGAAATGATCGCCGTAGATTTCCACGGAGACGCATTCATGAAAAAAAGCAAACGGCTGTTCCGAATCTGCGTGCTTTGCATCACAATACTCATTTCCTTATTGATGCTCGGGACTGCACTTTTTGAATTTCTCAATACATCAGATAAATCTTTCTCCCGAGGAATCAAGTTTATTGTATTCTTTCTTGGTGGGGTTGCGTTACCCATCATCATTGTTACTGTCTTACCCGGCGAGGATGAATGAAACCAGATGTTTCCACCAATCAAAGCGAACTCCTCAGAATGAAGTACACAGAAGCCGACATCATACCTCTCAAAGATCCTCTTGAATTCATCCGCTCGCACCAGGAGATGTTTCTCCCTTTCGGGAACCTGAGGGCCAGCAGTCTTGTGGCGATTTTGGTAGATGAGGCACTGTCGTTAACGAGAGCAAAAGCCTCTGCCTTCAGAGTGGATGACTGGTGGGTTGTTTCATGTGAATCAGACTGGCTTCTGCGATCTACTGAACAGTCTATTGATACACTCTTTGAGCAGATAACGGCTTGCCCTCAACTGGGCGTCAATTCCCATTACTTTGAAGTCGTTCTCCATGCCTTTGCGGATGACCTGATCACATTGACGCCACAAGAGAGTGAACGGCTTCTAATCAAAGGCAACGCGCCTGCACCAGAAGAAATCGAGGCCGCAAAGGAACTCGCCACAGACTGGAAACGAATGATCCTCTTCCGATATCACGAACCTGAATAACAACGATACTGCATTTTCATTTCAAATTCCATTTAATCATTGGTTTTTGTTGCCATGAGTGAAGAAAACATCATCTTGCGATTAAACGGAAATATTCCCAATTTTCCTCCGGATTTATCTTGGATCTTGCGCGGGATCTTTCCCGATGGACGATTTTATGGAGAGCTGATCGTACGTGAAGGGGATAATCCAAGGGTTGACTGGACCACAGGACTGTTTTCTGATTTGATCAATGTCGAGTTACAGAGATTGGTTTCGAAAATCGAAGCGTTGAAGCTTGACACAAAAGTCGATGCGTGTGATGGCCTGTTAGGTCGGGGCCCCTATAACAGTCAAGGCAAGATCTTTTTCCGATATGCGCCACAATACCATGCAGGGACAGAAGCGGAAGCATTATTTCGGCAAATCATCGCACTGATCACTCCCACGCTGCAGAAATTTCTTTTCAGATACACTGCCGGCAAAAAGAGCTACTTCTATCATACCTTTGTTGATCCACCATCGTTGAACGACTTCTGCGCAGATCCCAATAATCATGCAACCTCTGTCAGCCTGCTTTCATGGCTGGCTGATCGATTGAATAATAAGACTGATCTGGTAGAGAGGAAGCTGCTGTTCGAAGTCGGCCTGACGGGAATGCTGGGGCGTTATCCAACTTTGACAATCACATTTCAAGATAAAGATCCGACAGATGAGGAGTTCGATCAAATCGAAGAGGAGATTACCGAACTCACGACAGAGTTGCTAACGCAGTCTTCAATCATTGAGTTCGTGGAATTCCTGAAAAATGAAAATCGTGATTGGAACCAGATTACAAAAGAATTATTTTCCCTGTATGAAGAGAACTGATCATCCCTATGAACAATCCATGTGATTAGCTTATCGGGACATCTCTCGGATATATTCGCGCATAAAAAAACTGCAGCCAGTGCAGGACCGGCTACAGTTTGTCAGTTTATCAACAACGTGTTTCACTTCAGGTTTGATTACTCCCTGGTCTTGCGAAGCAGTTAGTCTTTCGTCAATTTGAAGTCCGCCGTATTTTGATCAGGTTTCACTTCATATTTCAGTCCGCTGGACTGTGTCGATCCATACTTGACGGGAAACGGCCCCTTATTCTCGAGACCGCTTACATTTCCTTTAGGACCGATTTTGATATTTTGTGCCATCTTTGTCGGGTCTGTAACCTCGGTGGAATCCGGAACAATCGGGGCTGTGAGTTGAACCTCGTAGATTCCCGTGGGCACCCCTTTGGGATCGTTGTAAAGCAGCGTATATGTCCCGTCACTCTGAACGATGCCAGCAGCAGTATAACCTTCTTTTTCTGACATAAAGATTACCTGACAACCTTCTTTCAATGGCTGACCGTCAAGAGTAATTGTTCCACTCACCTGGCCTCGTTCGCCGGTGAAACCATCTCCAGTATCTGCTCCGCCACAGCCCATAGAGAAGGTTAGCAAAATGGCAGCCAGAAAGATATTTTTGAATACAAAAGCAAAGCGCGTCATAGCCCGTTCCCGTTTGGAGTTGATAAGAAATTTAAAAATACCTTGAGGGCCCAAGCAAGAAGCCTCTCAAGGTTAAAGAATTACGATGGGGCATCAGACTTAGAATTCACCTAAGGTATGATTATCGTCTCGCACGGCCAACAGTGTGAGGGTCATCATCTCAATGTTATCGCTGATGAACCGGACAGCGCCATCAGTCATCAGGACATGCACACCGCCAGTGTGAAATGAAGTCAAGGGACAATTGCTGCCAGAAGCATCATCCCAGGCTGGCCAGACAAGTCCGTTCGCTCCGAGCACTTTCGCATTCGGTGCGTAGCGAATGGTGACGTTAGAAACATTCGGAGTCCAGCCCCCCCAGCCTGACAAGCCACCCATTGGCCAGCCCCAGTTCCTGGCAGGACGCCGGTCCCCGCGATTCAGGCCGGTTGCATCATAAACGTAGCCACTGATTTCGGCTTCAATCATTGTGTTGGAAGTTCCATCCGTACAATCTTTGATCTTTTTACAACTTCGGCTGTCGATCATTCCCCGACTGGAATTCAAACCCCAGTTGGCGCTGTTGTCCCAGTATTCGTCAGTGCTGGTAAAGGTCCCACGGGGAACAGCACCAGAAATTCCAAAATAATGTGAGGCTTCAGCAACAGCGGCATTCCCGCCTCCAGGTAATGTTGAGGAGGGGCAGATCAGCCAGGGTTGCTTAATACCTGCGTAAGCCGGGCGATTACCCACCCAGCCCTCGTCATCCACACTAAAATTCCACTTGTTATAGATATTCGCCTGATCGACATACGGCAGCAAAGCCACCCACTGAGAGTGCCCCCATCTCTCGCCACCGGCCGCTGAGAGACTGCTGATACCATTGCCTGACGGAAATTGCAGGTACGCACTGTGGTAGTTGTGCAAGGCCAGACCAATCTGTTTCAGATTGTTTTTGCACTGCGAGCGTCTCGCCGCTTCCCGCGCCTGCTGCACTGCAGGAAGTAATAATGCGATCAGAATTGCGATGATGGCAATCACCACCAGCAATTCAATCAGTGTGAAGCCATGCTTCTGCGAACGTTTCAGATTCATGCGAATTCTCCTTCGTAAAAAAATGGAAAAGTGAGTATCAATCAAAATATGTTTCTGTCTTAATATCGAAACATAAATCTTCTGCAGCTCGTCTGGAGTAACGGGGCACAATGCATACGGAAGTAGCGCATTGAGATTTTTAGTTTGAAAAATCGAACAGAAAATGAATGGCAGAAAAACGAGTTACGCAGAGCCTTCTTTGAACTCATTCACGTAACAACACATGAAACAGGCAAACCTTGATTTAAAACACAGGTACACGAAAGCATAACAGGCACACTTATTAATGTCCTTTGGTTCATTAATACACACTTGAATATATCTATTTATAAATCTTTATCCGAAAATGTCAATAAAATTTAGACAAATTCTGAAACCACTATAAATTAGGATCGTTAACTATTGTTCGCCTTCATAACAGTTGGCGTTCAATGAAATTCGGATTCGTCATCGCCAATAGTTGGCTGCGGTCTCCGTAATGCATTCAGGACCAAGCGTTGGTTGCTGCTTCTAAAACTGTGATTCCACCAGAGAAAACACTTCAACTATGCCGACCTGGAAACAATTTGATTTTCTCATCGTAGGACAGGGGCTGGCAGGATCGGCGTTGGCCTGGACGTTGCTGGGACGCGGCTATCGCGTGCTGGTGATCGATCGCTGTGAGCAGATCACGTCGTCGAAAATCGCAGCAGGGCTGATCACTCCCATCACTGGTTTACGGCTGGTCGTCTCCTGGAGACTCGATGAATTTCTACCGTTCGCAACCCGCTTTTATCGCAGTATTGAACAGCAGACTGATTCTCAATTTTTTGAATTGAAGCCGATGCTGCGTCTGTTTTCTTCAGAACAAGAGCAGGAACAATATCGCCAGCGTTCTCAAACACACTTCCCTGAGCTGGTTTCTGTTCCCGAACCGCTGGCTGATGCAGATGACTTCGAGATTTCGCAAGGGGGTTTTGAGATGACCGGCGGCGCGCAGCTTGATGTGCCTACCTATCTGAACGCATCGCGACTTCATTTCGAAAATCAAAACCGTTTTCTGAACGCAGACGTGAACCCGGTTGATGACCTTGAGTTCCTGTCAGAAAAAGTCAGACTGCCGCGCTGGAATCTCGAAGCGGAAAAGGTAATTTTCTGTGAAGGCCTCCGCAGCCAACAGAATCCCTGGTTCCAAACGGTGCCTTTTGAAGGGGCCAAAGGGGAAATTCTGACATTAAAAATACCAGGTCTGAACGAGCGACGCGTAGCGCATCGAGGCATCTGGCTCGCGCATTGGAAGGACGATCTGTATCGTGCCGGCTCGACCTATGATCGCGAACATCTGGATTGTGAACCAACAAACGCCGGTCGCGAGGAAATCTGTGCGCGACTGTCTGAGTTTCTGAAACGGCCCGTTGAAGTTATCGAGCACCGTGCTGCGGTCAGACCGGTGATTCGCGGGCGGTTACCGATTATGGGTCTGCATCCGGCCCAGCCTCAACTCGGTTTTTTTAACGGGTTCGCCTCCAAGGGAAGCCTGCAGACGCCGTGGATGGCGGATCATTTTGTGAATGTCCTGGAAGGCAGCGTGCCTGTGGAAAAACAACTCGACCTCAGCCGAAAAATCGATCTCCGCTCATGACACGCTTAACCAATCAGGCCCATCAATTGATTGTCGCTGTTTTACAACCGGGTGAAAGCGCCATTGATGCGACCGCCGGAAACGGACACGATACACTTTTTCTGTGTCAGACCGTGGGCCCTGAAGGACGTGTGTTTGCATGGGACATTCAACAGACGGCCCTTGATCAGACGGCAAGCGTACTTGAGCGAGCCGGTTTTTCGAACTGCGAACTTTTGTGCTGCGATCACAGTCGGCTCGGTGAAATCACTCCTGCTGATTTTCACCAGCGCTTCGGCGCAATCATGTTTAATCTGGGTTATCTTCCGGGCGGTGATCATTGTCAGATCACACAAACAGATTCGACACTGGCTGCCATCAATGCGTCTTTCAACCTGCTGCGTCCTGGAGGTATCCTGACAATTCTGGCTTACCCCGGTCATTCCGGCGGGGCTACGGAAACAGAGGCTGTTTCCGATTTGCTGGCGGGGCTTGATCCAGCCGCGTATCAGACGGAACTGATTTTCGCGTCCTCAGAATCGGCCAGCGCGCCGCGACTGTTTGTTGTGAGAAAACAAGCGTCCTGAACGAAGATCACTCTTCTTCAGAATCATCTTTTGAGTTTTTTTCTGATTCGGACGACTCACGAATCTCTTCAATAATCTGGCGGGCGCGATCCACGTTGGAAGACATCACATCCACTTTGACCTCAAAGATTCCCGTGTATCCTGCCTGAAGCTCATTTTCGAGCATGCAGCGAATTCCTTCTCCTTCCAGTGTCATTTTAATAAATTCTGCTTCCATCACATTCGTGGTAGAATACACTGTTTCCAGGCTTTCGCTCATTGTTCTTTTCCTTCAGACAAACCATCCATGTATCAGAAATTGATACACGGAGCGCTCAACAGTCAGTCACAAATCAGTTTTGCATCTGTTCAAGCTAACCGGAAAGTCGCTTTACATCAATAGTGTTTCCTGAACTGAATCGCGGACCTCCGATAAAGAGACACAATCTCATTTCGACCTTGTAATACAGGCGATCCTGGAGATACTCTGAAATACGCCGTGATGCGAAGAGTTTGTATGCGTCAGACAGTCAGTTGTGTGATCACTGCAGGAACAACGACCGTGATTCTGATCTTCCAGATCTGCGATAACAGGTCAAGCGATGATCGACATATGAAGAAAAGCGATGTTCCCTTGATCCTCTACGAAAATAAATGAAGTTCCAATGAAACGAGATGAAGAAAAAAAAATCGCACGTGCCGGCAGTAGTAATGCATTAAGTCCACGACAGTCATCTCCCAAAAACAAGCGGTTTTGTTCGTTCCGAAACCATCAGGAGAGATTCATTCACCGGTAACAATCTTGTTTCTCTCGTGCGCGCGACGCTAAGTGTGTAGCTTAGGAAACGGGATGGCGAAGTCAATCCGTAAAAAAACGCCCTGTTTCCAAGGCGTTTTTTGTAATTTTGAAGTTCCCGAAGATGTCAAACACATTTAATTATTGAAGACTTGAGCGACATCACCACTCCGACTGGCAATCGGAGTGGTGACTTTATCGCTGCTGTTTTCGCTTATGGTTTCGGTGCTACTAATTCCGGTTGTGCCGCTGCAGGTGGAGCCGGCAGTTTTTGCTGCAGCTCCTGAATTTTCTGCTGCTCTTCCAGATCTTTGAGATATTCCTGCAGCAGTTGATACGTCTTTTGAAATTCCTGACGATTTGTCACCATCTGATATTTTGAATCAAGCTGCACCTGCTGATAATTCTTGATCACCGTCTCCAGTTCCGGGATTGAAGTCACTGAAGAATTCGAAGAAATATTTTCGGGCAAAGCCAGATAATCTTTCCAGGTATCGTCCAGAATTTGATCGAGTTCCTGATGCGTACCCAGCAATTCATATTTCGATTCGTCCTGATGAAGTTCCTGCTGTGCCAGTTGGGCGGTCTCCTCATCAATGCGTAACATATCCCAGATTTCAGAAACACCCGCACTGAAATAAATAATGACCGTTGATTTATCTCTGGTCAGGCTATCCAGGCCGGTTTCCATTGTGATCGGATCTTCCTCACCGATTTTCCAGGCCACGCGCTGTTTTGCTTCATCAATCGCACCCTGCAGCGGCAGCGTGATATTACCATCCTTCTTGAAATAGGTACCCGCAACCGCACCATTTTTTCCGACCGCCAGTTGTACCGTCACATCGACGTCTTTCGTTCCCTGTGGAACAATGGCGAAAACCCCGACCGACATCCACTCTGTCGCATTCTCGGGGGGAGGAACACTGCCTGCAATCTGATCTGCCTGCGATTCATAGTCCGTAACGGGAGCGACTTGCGCACCATTATTATAAATGTAGCCATCACTGACCGAGTAGTTATAAACAACGGGGGCCAGACTGTTATACCCAATCCAGGCGCTCAAACCGCCGAACGTGGTCCAGACCCAGGGACGGTAGCCATATCTGCGATAATGATAATACGGATACTGACCATACCGTCCATAGCCATAACCGGCCCCATAGCCATAGCCTAATCCGTAGCCTGATCGATAACCGGACCAGTAGCCGGGTCGATAATAGTAAGATCTGTTGTTCGCATAACCGGACCGGTTGAATCCGCCTGAACGATTTCCTCCAGGATACAAACCCGAACTTCGACCGACGTGGCTGTTACCAAACCCGTGTCGGTTTCCTCCAGGACTCAAGCCAGGACTTCGACCGCTGTGGTTATTACCAGACCCGTGTCGATTTCCTCCGGGACTCAAACCAGGGCTTCCGCCACTGTGCCTTGAACCCGAATACATATTTGAGAAGTTTGAGCGGGAGCGGTTACCGCTTCCGGAACGTAATACCGGGTTGCCAATGCTGTTTCCCGGGCGTGAGGAAATCGAGTTTCTGGAAGAACCAGACTGATTGCCTCTGGTGGAATGAAATGAATGCCCCGAATTCGTGGCGGATCTTGAAATTCGATTCGAAGACTGATTGATTGACCGTGAGGGGCCGGATGATCGTGATGGGATACTGCGCTGCGAAGAAGATCTTCCTCCAGATGACATTGAGCGAGACGACCCGCCAGAGTGCCCGCCACCTCGAGAGCTTCCGCCTCCGGACATACCACGGTGACCTCCGCCGCCGGAAGACCCACTATGGTGTCCACCACCGCCGCGTCCGCCACCACCATGGCCTCCTCCACCTCCATGTCCGCCGCGTTGCGCAAAACAGTCAAGTTCGCTGACAAACATCACAGCAAGCAATGCCAAAATCGTAATCGTAAACTGTCTCATAATTATCACCTGTTCGATCATGAAGAGAGAGAATTCACGATCGACCTGTTTCGCGTCTATCGCAGGAGGTAAAAACGTTTTCACCTGCCTGGCATCCGCTTTCTATTTGTTGTCGACAATTCTGATCCGAGTGATTCGAAAGAAAATTGCCATGAATGATTACAGAATTTAAGTAGTGTTATGTGAGTGGCTGCTGAAGCAGAATTTCTGCACATTTTTTCTTCAGCGACTCACGCCCCACATTTTAAATATTCAAAATGATACGGGTCTCTTCAAGTGAATTCCGCACCGCAGGCTGTCGCCACAGGCGATCGTTTTTATTGCCCCGCGCAGAGAACCATCTTTTGACGCGTTTGCCTGCAGGAGCGGCATCAACTTCCGAGACTCCGTCCAGCAACACCATATCCGCCTGGATAAAGTGAATCGAACTGGTATCGCCTGTCGGCTGTGTCTGAGATTCGTCAGAAAAACTATTGGCGGCAAGAGAAAATAAGACAAGCAGCGCAAGGAATACACAACGTTTCATTCCCTTGCTCCCGGGAACAGACACCATTTCTAACGGTATCCGTATTTTAGTTGCACTTGGGGAGCGTCCTGCTGAGTTATGCCGCACATTCATTGCCCGGCTTACTTATTCACGATATGCATTAAAATTGTGAAAGTCAAACTAAAGCAAGTCAGCCACTACTTGCAGGAGTACAAATCCCTGTTTGTATTGTCGAATTTTAACTCTGGTGATGGTGAAATGGCCCGATTAGAGCAGAGGTATTTTAAGTTCTGGAAAATGTATTTTTTCGGAAGACACCTGCGAGATTGCATCTCTGATATTCCACAGGGACGCTGTATTTGATGATTGAAAACCAGTCTGACAACAGGATTCCCCTCAATAGCGACGGAATTCAAATCGGGGTGACACGTGTCAAAAAAACCACTGTTTCTAAAAGTGATGCGGCTCCTCGAATTTCATCACCGATTCTTTCTGCTGCCAACGTGTGTCAGATACCAATAAAAAAATGCCCTGAAGATCAGGGCATTTTTGTCAGTATCTGGTTTTTGTCAGTATCCGATTGAGAACCGGGCTTTCCTGTTCTCTGATGACTCAACTGGCTGCTGGAGGCGGCGGATTCGGTAACTCCGGCTGCTGATCCAGATCTTTGAGGTAATCCTGCAGCAATTGATACGTCTTCTGAAATTCCGCTCGTGACGTCAGAACCTGATATTTGGAATCGGTCTGGATCTGCTGATAGTGCTTGATCACAGTTTCCAGTTCCTCTTGCGTAGGAATTGCCGTATTGGAATAAAAGCTTTCCGGCAGAGCCAGATAGTCTTTCCAGGCATCGTCCAGATTTTTTTCCAGTTCCTGATAGGATGCGGCTAATTCGCTCTTCAGAGAATCATTGTGGATTTCCTGTTGTGCGAGCTTGGCTGTCTCCTGATCAATCCGCTGCATATTCCAGGTTTCAGAAACACCTCCACTGAAATAGATAATCACTTTCGATTGATCTTTCGTGAGACTGTCCAGGCCGGTCTCCATCGTGATGGGATCTTCATCGCCCACTTTCCAGGCGACGCGCTGGTTCTTTTCATCGACGGCCCCCTTGAGCGGCAGAGTGATATCGCCCTCTTTTTTATAGTAGGTCCCTGCAACGGCACCATTTTTTCCGACCGCCAGTTGAACCGTTACATCAACGTCCTCCGTCCCTTCAGGCAGGATGGCAAAAACGCCGACCGACATCCACTCGGAAGCATCATCGGGCGGAGGTACGCTGTCCGCAATTTGAGTTGCCTGTGTTTCATATTCTGCAACGGGAGCTACCTGGACGCCGTCGTTATAGACATAGCCATCAGAGACAGAATAGTTGTAAACCACGGGTGTGGCTACACTGTAACCAATCCAGGCTGCAACCCCGCCGTATGTGGCCCAGGCCCACGGACGGTAGCCATATCTGTTGTAATGATAGTTCGGGTTATATCGATATCCGGGTCGATAGCCGTGCCAGTATCCTGGCGGGTAATAAGGTCGGTTCGCATAACCGGGCCGATTGTTTCCTGGCGGTCGTGTTCCCGGCGGTCGGTTACCCGCATCGGGTGGCCGATTGCCAGGACGATCTCCGCCTGGTTTCAGCCCCGGTCTCCCATCGCCGGGTCGGTTTCCATATCCGGGACGGTTTCCGCTACCGGGCCGATTTCCACTGCCGGGAGATAACCCCGGACTTCCTGTTCCCGGTTTGGTACCAGGACGCATTCCGGGACGGGTCCCCGGTAATCCAGTTTGGTCTCCCGGTCGATTCCCGCTTCCGGGGCGTAAGCCCGGGTCACGCGAGCCACTTCCCGGTCGTGAACCTGGAGTAGTTGGTTTTGAAGAACCGGGGTTTCGATTGGAAAAGTCGAGTGTTTTTCCAGGCTTGCTCGCGGGTCTTGAAGGTTTACTGGAAGGCCGATTAAAAGATTGAGAAGGTTGATTTGAAGAACTGGGACGGCTCATGGACGGACTGCGTCCGGAAAATGAGCTTCCGCCTCGTGAAGGGGAAGGTCTTGAGGGTGCAGGCCGTGAAGCACCGCCTCCGCCACCTCGGGAAGCGCCGCCACCTCGGCCTCCCCGCTGGGCAAAACAATCCAGCTCGCAAATAAAGATTACTGCGAGGAATGCCAAAGTCATCGTTGTAAACTGTTTCATCAATTCAACCTGTTTGATCTAATAAGAAGAGAAGAATTTCATTAGTTGACCTGATTAGGATCAATCGCAGGAGGTAAACGAACGACTTTCACCTGCTCGATATCCGGCTCTGGTTCGTTACCGACAATTCGATTTTTGGATTCCCAAAGAAAACTGTCGTTATCATCGTTCATCGTATAAATGTTTGTGGCAGAAGCACGTGTTCCATCCTGAAGTACACTGACTTTCTGCACGATCCATTGATCACCATGGTGCGACCAGTACCCTTCAGCGACACCGCCATCGGTGTCGAAGGTCCAGCTTTTAATCTGTTTTCTGATGGGGTCCCAGCCGATACGCTGTGTACCGGAAAGCACATTACGTTCATTCAAATGGACTTTGAATTTGCGAATGATGAAGTTTTTATTTTTGCTCCAGACGGCGGATGTATAAATGCTGGAGGATTCTTCCTGATCGACCCATTCACCAATCATCCATTCCAGAGGCTTGAGGTGTTCATAGTTTGATGGGACTTCAACAGCTGATTCGCGTACGGAAGTCAGTAACCACTTACCATCATGTTTGACTCGAATGGCCGAGAAATGGCCGATGACCGGTTTTCCCGCCGGGGCAGGATCGACTTCCGAGGTTCCGTCAATCAGAACAATATCCGGACGGAGAAAGCGAATCGAACTGGCGTGCAGATTGATCTTTCGTCCGTAACTGGTATGAAAATAACGCTCAAATTCGCTGTGAATTGCATCCCGGCCTGCGTAACGCATTCCGGTTTCATCGATATAATCGCCATCTTCAGTCCACATGCCGGCGATGGCATTCGCATCACGGTGATTGAAGGCTTTCACAAATTCAAGATTGGCAGCCTTAAGTTCGGCCAGATTGGAATCAGGCTTACTACTGGCAAGTTGATCTTCGGAATCATCGGAGAAGATATTCGCGGCGACTGAAAAAAAGAGAATCAGCGCTAAAGACATAGACAGCTTCATAATCTTGCTCCCGGCAACAGACACAGTGGTAACAGTGCCTGTATTGCAGGTGAATGACAGGGGGGAGCCTCCTTACAAAGTCCTCTCGAACAATCATTGTCCGGTCTACTTACTAAAGATATGTCTGTATTTTGTATATGTCAACAAAAAGTAAGGGAGTCGGGATGAATAGGAAGAGATCCTCATTTCTTGAGCATTTCCAATGACGTTTCCTCAGACGCATTAGCGGATATTGATGGGATGACGTTAGTAAACCGCTTGTTTCACAAGTTTTTAGAAAATTCATGAATTCTCTGGAATAAACCGCTGAGAAAGTGCCTCTTATAAGTGGTAGGGGGGCTTGCTCTTTCGAACAAGACCTGAAAATTAGGGTTTCCTTCATTAATTACTGAATCAAACCCGATTTGTGAGACTCTCATTCTTGCAAATCAGATATTCCATTGAGAATCGGAGAACAGAGATGAAATTACTGTCGACAATGTTTGCATTACTGGGACTTACAGTATTCTTGGCCGGTTGCACAAAGCCAGCTGACAAACCAGCTGCAGAAAAACCTGCTGCTGATGCACCAGCTGATATGCCAACTGAAACACCAGACGTTGCTCCTGAAGGTGACGCTCCCAAGCCAGAAGGTGAAAAACCTGCTGCTCCAGAAGAAGCGAAGAAAGAAGAAGCAAAGCCAGCTCCAGAAGCTAAGCCAGAACCTGCTAAACCAGAAGAACCAAAGAAGCCTTAATCGGCAGCTTTTGTCATCTCTGTATGGCATACGAAATCAAAAAAACTCTCTCGAAAACCGGGAGAGTTTTTTTATTTGTCATATGAATTGAATTCTAAATACTGCTGGTGTGTTTCAACCGACCGATTCACCGATGATGCTGCACATCAATCAGCGTCGATGCCGGAGAGAATCCGGGCAGCCGTCAAGGTATTTTTCAAGAGCATGGCAATCGTCATCGGCCCTACCCCGCCCGGTACGGGGGTAATGGCTGAGGCAACTTCTTTCACACCCTCAAAGTCGACATCCCCGACCAGTTTGTCATTCACGCGATTGATGCCGACATCAATCACAACAGCGCCGGGTTTTACCATATCCGCTGTTACAAATTCCGGCTGACCGATGGCGGCGATAATAATATCTGCCGTGCGCACGATCTCTTTTAAACCCTGAGTTCTGCTATGGCAGATGGTGACCGTGGCATCAGCGCCCAGGCCGCGCTGGACCAGCAGCATGGCCATCGGTTTTCCCACAATCTCGCTGCGGCCTAAAATCACCGCATGTTTTCCAGCCGTCTCCATTTTAGTAGAGACAATCATCTGCTGAATTCCATAAGGAGTACAAGGCAGGTAGCGTGGGCGTCCCTGGACAATCAAACCGACATTTTCAGGATGAAAGGCATCAACGTCTTTCAAGGGATTGACCACATCCAGAATCGCAGTTTCCGTAATATGCTTTGGCAGGGGAAGCTGAACCAGGATGCCATGCACACTCTGATCGGCATTCAGCTCCTGCACCAGATCAATCAGTTCTGCCTGAGTCGTTTCTGCTGGTAGCCGTTTCAGAGTACTTTGAATCCCGGCTTTTTCACAGGCACGCTGTTTATTTCGGACATATACGGCGCTTGCTGGATCCTCACCAACCAGAACTGCCGTCAAATGCGGAACAATCTGTGATTTTGCTTTCAACTGCGCCACTTCCTGAGCGAGTTGCTCACGAAATGTAGCGGCCAGCGTTTTACCATCGATGATTACTGCGGACACTCTGCCAATTCCTTGCAAAATTTCTGAAATGTTTTAGATCGATCACAACATAACGCATCAGCAGGAAATCTAAAACCACCCCAAAAGAATTAATGTGGCGTAAAGACAAATCGCCGCATAAATGGCAGCCGCAAAGTCGTCCGCCATGATCCCCCAGCCTCCGTGAATTCGATCAAAATAACGAACCGGCCAGGGTTTCCAGATGTCAAACAGGCGGAACCAGAGAAAGGCCAGCACCGAATACCATAAGAACTGAGAATCAACGCCTCGATCGACTACTGGCAGCAACACGACCGTGAACGCCGTGATTTCATCGAAGACGATACAACCGGGATCATCCAAACCCAGAATCTTCGCTCCTCGGTCACAAATATAGACGCCAGCCAAAAATAAGAGACTAGAGATCAAAAGATAGACGGGTAATGAGGGACAGCACCAGAGCAGCCCGATGACCAGCGGGGGGCCTAACAGACTACCAAACGTTCCGGGGGCGCGCGGCAGATAACCAATGCCCAGCCCGGTGGCCAGCAGCAGAATGGATTGATTTTTGATGTTTCTCATTAATGGTAAATATCAGACCAGCAAATTCTCTACTGTGAACGACATGAAAAAGTCACTATTCAAGATACGGGAAGTCGCTTATACTCTATATGGAAACGATTTCCGCGGGTACAAATGAACAAGACGCTGTTAAATAATGACCTGTTAGTGTGGAGCTAAATCTCTACAATTCTGAGTGATCCAGTCTTTAACGTCATAAATAGTACCTGAACGACCCGAGATTGCCAATTGGATTCAAATTAAACCTACCCAGTCATTCAGAAACACTTCCTGTGAAGCCGAACCCTGAATGTCATTACGACCATACCAATCAGGATTGAAGACATGACATCCCAAGAAGGCCCTAAGCTTTCCAAAATGGAATTTCTCAAAGAAGGCAGCCATCAACTGCGTGGCACCATCGCTGAAGAGTTGCAGAATGACAGCGATGAATTCTCCGGCGATTCAACACAGCTGCTGAAACATCATGGAACCTATCAGCAGGACGACCGTGATCTGAGAAAAGCCAAGAATCCAGATGGGACTCCCAAAGGCAAATCATACAGTTGCATGATCCGCACCAGGGTTCCCGGCGGTAAAGTGACCGCGGAACAATTCCTGGCGGAACTGAATCTGTGCGATCAGTATGGCGATGGCACCGTGCGTCTCACGACGCGTCAGGGATTTCAGTTACACGGCGTGCTGAAAGGCAACCTGAAAGCAGCCATCAAAGGGATCAACGATTCCAAGCTGACAACACTGGCCGCCTGTGGCGACGTCAACCGAAACGTGATGGCGTGCCCTGCCCCTTACAAAAACAATGCGATCTTCGATTCCATGCAGGACATGGCCTACGCGCTGGCAGAACATTTAAAGCCAAAAACCAGTTCCTACTTTGACTTGTGGATTACGGACGAAGCTGGCAATAAAACGAATGAAGCAGAGTTCCAGCCGGTCGAAGAACCGATCTACGGCAAGACGTATCTGCCTCGAAAGTTCAAAATCGGCATTGCCCTGCCCGAAGACAATTGCGTCGACATCTACACCCAGGATATCGGCCTGCTGGCGATTGTGGAAAACGAGAAAATCGTCGGTTACAACTTTTATGTCGGCGGCGGCATGGGTGTGACTCCCAGCAATAAAAAAACCTATCCCGCTCTGGGTAAGCCGCTGGGTTTCGTCGAAAATGATCAGGTTCTCGCCGTTGCTGAAGCGGTGGTCAAAGTCCAACGCGATTTTGGAAACCGCGAAGACCGCAAACAGGCACGTATGAAATATCTGGTCGACAACCTGGGCATCGAAGGGTTTCGGGCGAAAGTCGCAGAGTACTTCGGCGCACCGGTTCCAGCCCCCCGCGATGTCGAAGTCACGGGAATTGACGATCACATGGGATGGCACGACCAGGGAGATGGCAAACTGTTCCTCGGCGTGAATATCGAAAACGGCCGCATCAAAGATGAAGGCGACCTCAGAATCAAAACTGGTCTGCGAAAAATTCTGGAGACTTACAAATTTGATTCACGTATTACTGCCAAGCAAAGTGTTATTTTCTGTGACATTGAGCCTGCGGATCAGAAAGCAATCGAGAAAATCCTGGCAGATCATGGGATGAAACGCGCAGATGAACTGACTGTCATTCGTCGTTTATCAATGGCGTGTCCTGCCTTGCCGATGTGTGCTTTATCGATTACGGAATCCGAAAGAGTCCTGCCCGATCTGATTACCGAATTCGAAGAAGAATTGACGCGTCTGGGACTTCAGGACGAACAAATCTCCGTGAATATGACTGGCTGCCCGAACGGGTGTGCCCGGCCTTATATTCCCGATATCGGTCTGGTCGGAAAAGCGGTCGGAAAATATACGCTGTACCTCGGCGGTAATTCACTGGGGAACCGGCTCGCATTCATTTATGACGATCTGATTCCGATGAACGAAATCACCGGCAGACTTTCTCCGCTGCTGGAATATTTCAAAGAGGAACGTGAGGCAGGCGAAACATTTGGAGACTTCTGCCATCGGATGGGTAAAGAGTCGCTTCAAGAAAAAGCAGGGCTGGCTGCGAAGTAATGGGCCCTGTTCGATTTTTTCATGTTAGTTCCGCGAACCAATGTCGCGCGAGGCTGTCTACCATTTTGACAAAATCAACCCGATCCGGATTGACCCTGAGTGATTCGGCAGGTAAATTATTTGAGCAATGAGTCAGCTTATCTGCTGAAACAACTTAACTGGAAGTGATTAGAGTCTGATGAAAATCCACAATCTACTAAGCCTGAACCTTCTATTAAACCTGCTATCCCAAGCCAGGTCTTAGGTTCTTTGTACGATTGTTAATCAAAAACAGCGAAACCCTGAGACCAGATCGGCCTCAGGGTTTTTTATTTCACCTGCTGGTATTATTCTGGTCTCTCATTAGCTTCCCTGACCGGGAGTGGAAATTGAATCCTGGAGAAAACCGATGTCCAATGACACAGTAAAGATTTTTGATACCACCTTGAGAGACGGTGAACAGTCGCCTGGTTGCAGCATGACCACCTCCGAAAAAATGAAAGTGGCCAGGGAGCTTGTTAATCTGGGTGTCGATATCATCGAGGCGGGTTTTCCCATTGCCTCGCCGGGCGATTTCGAATCGGTTCGCAAAATTGCCAACGAATTCGGCAGCCAGACCACGATCTGTGCCTTGGCCCGCTGCCGCAATGATGACATCGACCGAGCCTGGGAAGCTTTAAAAGGTGCGGAGAAATCCCGGATTCACGTGTTCCTCGCCACCAGTTCAATTCACCGCGAACATAAATTGAAAATGAACAAGGAACAAATCGTGGCAACGGCCGTGGAAATGGTCAAACGAGCCCGCGATTATTGCCCCGATATCGAATTCTCACCTGAAGACGCCGCCCGAACCGAGAAAGACTTCCTCTGTGAAGTCGTTGAAAAGGCGATTGAAGCCGGTGCGACGACGGTCAATATTCCCGACACCGTCGGTTATGCGACCCCTGCCCACTTTCACGATGTGATCAGAACGCTGAAAAATAACGTTCCCAACATCGATCAGGCCATTATCAGCACACACTGTCATAACGATCTCGGCTTGGCCGTCGCCAACAGTCTGGCGGCTGTCGAAGCAGGCGCACGACAGATTGAATGCACAATCAATGGATTAGGCGAGCGTGCGGGAAACTGTGCGCTGGAAGAAGTCGTGATGGCATTGAAAACACGGTTTGATTACTACGGCTTGCATACGAATATTAATACGAAGCGCCTGTATCCGATCAGCCACCTCGTATCGACGGTTACAGGCATGGCTGTTCAACGCAACAAGGCGATCGTGGGCAAGAATGCATTTGCACACGAGGCCGGCATTCATCAGCACGGCATGCTGCAGGAACGTACGACCTATGAAATCATGCGCCCGGAAGATGTGGGCTATGTCGGGACAAATCTCGTGCTCGGGAAACATAGCGGACGCCATGCCTTCCTCGATCGGATCAAGTCTTTGGGACATACGCTGGACGATGAAACCTTCGAGCGGATCTTCAATGAGTTCATCACGTTAGCCGACAAGAAAAAGGAAATCTATGATTCGGACATTGTCGCCTTGATCGAGAATCAGGTCACTGATACGCCGGAAAAATGGAAAATTGTCCGGTTCCACACTTCTGCAGGAACAGGCACGATTGCCACCGCGACGATCGAACTCGCGGATGAAAACGGGAAAATTCATTGCGATGCTGCTACCGGCGACGGCCCCGTCGATGCCGCGTTTCGAGCTGTAGAACGGATTTCAGAGATTTCCGGAATACTCGAACAATACCATGTCGGCAGTGTTTCCAGCGGAAAAGACGCGCAGGGTGAAGTTCGAGTAGAAGTTCGCATTGAAGGGAAAATTTATACGGGCCGCAGTGTGAGCACAGACATTATTGAATCGAGCGCGAAAGCTTATCTGCAGGCCATCAACAAAGCTGCCGCCAAGCTGGAAAACTGAGCGTTTTAAGTTTCACAATTCTGAGTCATCCATGACCATTCACGATCCTGAATCACAGCCGAAATTATTCAAAGGCAGGACGATTGTCCTCAGCTTGCTGATCTTCGGTCTGCTGATGTCAGGATCGCTTTATATTTTCCAGGCCGTGAATACCTTCTCCTTTGCAGATACACAAAATGCATTGGCCAGGGAATTCCCCCAATCCCGACCACGTGTGGAAGGGGGACGGCTTAAAGGCAAACAGGAAAATCCGGTTACATTTCGCGTCACACTGGCAGTCCCTTTCAACCCGAATGAGAATGACGCTGCGATCCAGAAAATGGCAGATCGCATTCTGGAAATCGCCTCTGAGAATCTGGACCTGCATCAATACGCACAGGCGGAACTGCATTTTTATCAGGCGATTCCTGAACAAAAAATCATTCTGCGCGAAATCAAACGCGATTTAAAAACATGGCAGCAGCATTAAACGGTTCCAGAAATCGCTCAGCATCCTTCGTGATCAGACTGCAACTCGATTTCACGCGCCTGATTAATCGACAAGCCTGTCGTTTAAACAGGCGCAGACAGGGTTCCCGATTCCCCCGCGCCTGACTGATTTTTATTGAAACCTCAAATTCGCTTTGAATCAACAGAAGTCGCAGGAATTTCATATTCACTCGTGACTGGCACATTCATTGCTGTCACATAGAGTTAGCCTGCCCGGGTACATCTAATCCCGTTTGGTAAAAATAAGTAGGCTCCCCTCCAGCCAGAGTGATGACGCCCGTCTAAAAGCTGGCTGGAGGGATAGCCAACTTCCCGCTTGTTTCTCTAATCTCAGAGACGCGTGCCCCCTTGACCGCATTTTACTATTTCTACCGGTCTGCGCTCTTCCCCGGCCAAATCTCTTTCGTGCGATTCTTGTTCAGGCTATTATCAAAACGATCTGATGTCTCAATCAACGACAGCGCTTTTTGAACCAAAGCCAGGACAGCTATGACCTCATTACAGAATCTATTACAAACAAGTAAAGGATTCTGGGGTATCATCGGCTCAATGCTCCTGTTTCAATTCTGTCTGGGCCTGTATTCGGCTCAAAAACTGACGGTCACTCACGACGAATATTGGCATCTGCCTGTGGGTTTACTTTCGTGGGAAACAGGAAAATTTGACTATGACCGGCTCAATCCCCCTTTGATTCGAACCTGGTCCGCACTGCCGCTGTTATTCACCTCAGCTCAGACGGGTAACCCGGTGTACTCCTCTGATCCCGCCGATTATGGCGACGCCTTTCTCCAGGCGAACCCGGAACGATATCACGAATATTATGTGCTCGGACGATATTCGATTCTGTTATTGTCGGCGATCACCGGCGTACTGCTGGCAGCTTGGGCGCGTGAGCTGTTTGGCGTTTCGGCAGCCTGCCTGGCGGTATTTCTCTGGTCAATGAGTCCTAATATCCTGGCGAATGCTGCTTTGGGAACTCAGGACCTCGCTATTGCCGGCTTCTTTCTGGCAACAGTTTACTGTGGCTGGAAGTTTGCGCGCAGCGTTTCCTGGAAGTGGGCTTTGATCGCCGGCGTCATCCTGGGGTTGGCACAAATCACGAAATTTACCGCCATTCTGCTCCTCCCCATTCTAATCATCCAATGGTTTTTAATCCGGTTCAAAAATCCCGAGTTCAAAGAGACACTTCCTGGAAAAAGCATCCTGGTAAGGTGGGGCGTGCTCCTGTTAGTCAGTGGTTTTGTGCTGAATGCCGGCTATTTGTTTCAGGAAACATTCCAGCCGATCAGCAGTTATCAATTTCAGAGCTCCGAATTAAAAAGCTTAAACCAGCTGCCCGCACTGCTTCAGAAAATTCCCATACCACTGCCCCGCGATTATCTCATGGGCTTTGATCTGCAACGTTTCATCATGCAGCAGTCGCATCCGACCTATCTGGATATGGAATGGGGACTGAATGGTTTTCGCAGCTATTACCTCTGTGCGCTGTTGTACAAACTGCCGCACGCCGTTCAATTTCTGTTGCTGCTGGCCATGTATCGTCTTTTCAAACAGAAAACACAATCCGGGTTCCTACCGGTCAGAATTCTGGGGATCTTAGTCACTCCGATTATTTTATTGTTCCTTATCGCCACTTTTTCTAATAATCAACTGGGGTTACGTTATATCCTGCCCGTTTTCCCGTTTCTCTTTCTGCTGATTGCCCCCCTGGCTGAGCAACTGGATTTTAATCAACATAAGGTTTTTTCATACCTGGTACTAGCCGCAGTATTGACACTTCCGATGTCACTGAGATTTGCTCCCGATCATTTAGCCTATTTCAATGAAATTTCCGGAGGACCTGAAAACGGGGCCTTACATTTGATCGATTCGAATATGGACTGGGGCCAGGATTTGTACCAGCTGAAAAACTATCTGCATGAGCATCAGATCAATGACTTCGCGCTGGCCTATTTTGGAACCGTTCCCCCTTCTACATTGGGAACCCCATATCGCCTCCCCCCCGAGTACCATCCTGAACCCGGTAACTATGCTATCAGCGCCAGTATTCTGCAGGGACGCCCCTATTCCATCAGGCAGCAGGATGGCATTCGTCATAACCTCGACGCTGATGCCTTAGGTTACTTCCGATTTTTCGAACCGAAAGCACATCTGGGATACTCCATCAACTATTATGAATTGGCTCCGGAAGATGTGGCCCGCTGGCATACCGCGGTCAACCGGGTCAATCGAGGCTTAAGCCCGCAATAGGTGAGAGACACTTCTTTCCTTATCACTCGACCGCAGCGCAGTTAACTCTCAAAGGGTAAGCTGGTCGCGTGTTCGAGCCCCGTTTCACGGAGCAGGTCCAGATACTGCGCACGTGTATTAATATTCCGCAGCCCCCGCAACTGCGGATCAATCTGACGCAGCGCCTCGGCATCGAGAAAACAGGCTTTGACGTTTTCTGCGAGATCAATGGGACGCCGTCGGTTTTCGCTTAATAAATGCTGAATCGGTTGGATCAGCGATGTGCAGTAAACTGCAGCCAGGGGATGGTACCATTTTCCTTCCTGAACCATGACCATTTGATTTTCAGTCAAGGCGGAAATAATCGTTGAAATAAACTCAGCCTGAATGAGCGGTGTATCGCAGGCTGATACAAATGCAGCATCACACTGACCTTGCAGCGCGGCCAGTCCTTGGGCAATCGCCGAGAGAGGACCTGCTCCCGGCTCGTTATCATAAATTACGGTCACCGACGCGGGTAACTGCGGTAATTCCTGTCCCTGAGCGGCAACGACGATCACAGGTGAAACGACAGATGAAACGATTCGCACGATCCGTTGCAACATCAGCTCTTTTCCCATAGGCAATAACGCTTTGGGATAATTCATGCGGGAACTTTCTCCACCACAGAGAATGATCCCCCCCACCTTCAATTCTTCGTTTATATTTGACATATTTGCACGGGTAACTTACAAAAAGGAAATCTAAACCACAGTTTAACACAATACAGAGAATCGATCTGAAAAATGAGTGATCAGAATTCTGAACAAGGCCCCTGGTATCAGGATGGTTTGCAATTTACCTGTACTCAATGCGGCAATTGTTGTACTGGTGCCCCCGGTGTCGTTTGGGTCGACGAATCAGAAATCGAGGCTATAGCAGAACTAACGGGAAAATCCAAAGGTGAAATTCTGTTAATGCATACGAGGCTTTATGCAGGTCGGCGTTCATTAACTGAATTTGCAAATGGTGATTGTACCTTCTTTGATCCGGAGAAGAGATGCTGCACCATTTATGAAGCCCGTCCTACGCAGTGCCGTACATGGCCGTTCTGGAATTCCAATCTTGAAAGTAAAGCAAGTTGGGATTCGCTTTCACCGGACTGTCCCGGCGCAGGAAAAGGGAACTTTGTGAGTTTTGATGACATTCAAAAACGTGCCTCACAAACCGACTTGTGATTTCTGAAATGTTTTCGACTTCATTTTTCAGATGCAGGTAAGCGCCTCCGATTTTTTTTGCTGACCCAGTATTAATTCCTCGCGCTCCCGTAACAGGTTACGTCTCTCCAAATGATTTTCGCTGCTCAGAATTTCCGATCGAACACAATTAATTTCCGTTGATTAAGTTGCGTTGTGAAAAGGATTTGTAGCTCTTAATTACTGCGAAAGTCGGTCTCTCGCCCTCTTTTTACAAATTTCGTTAGAAGTTTGTAAAGAAAATCTGAGTTCCCGATCTGGTACTCTTCACGGCCCTCTGTACGTTTTGACCCGCGACGACCCTGTGGTTTTCCAACACCTTTATCTTATTACTATTATACAACTTACAACTTTTCACCACCTTTCATTTTTGTTCGATTCGCAGAAATAACAGACTTGTAAGAATTACGTTCTTCCCGTGAAAAAATGTCAAAGAGCACTCTGTTTGTGGCGTTCAGCCAAAGATCGGTCTTGACTTACTGTTCAATTGTGGGAAATAATCTACTGTGACACTAAGTCGTGTAACCCATTACAGTTGAGACGGCTCTAGATTGCCTAGCGGAAGGGCATAGCTGTCCGACGGCTTCTCAGAATTGGGAGAACCCAGTCGTGACGAAAAAAGAGATTGTCAAAGTGATTTCGGAAGAGATTGGTCTGACACAACTCAAAACGAAAGAGATTGTGCAAAAAACGTTCGATGCGATTGTTGATACCCTTGTCACCGACAAGCGTATCGAACTCCGCAATTTTGGCGTCTTTGAAGTCAAAAAGCGGGCAGCGCGGAAGGCAAGGAATCCTCGGACAGGTGAACGTGTCGATGTAGAAGAAAAATACGTCGTCACATTTAAGCCTGGTAAGGAAATGGAAAAACGTGTGCGCGATCTGGAAGAGGAAGCAGCCAGACTTAAGGCTGCTGCTTCACAAGCGCCGGTGAGTTCTCCTGCGGCTGCAACGCAACCGCATCAGACGCCACCAGCGGCTCCTCAAAGTCCAGGTTCAGCAACAGGATCTCCGCAGTTAGGAACGTATAATAACGGTTCCTACAATTCGGGCTCCCAGCATACGCCTTAAACCTGTTTCCTGAAGAGTTTAGTGTGGAAAAACTGGTATGAACTTTCTCATAGCCGGTCTGTTTTGATTGTACACAAACAGACCGGCTCTTTTTATTTCATCACCACTGCCATCTCTCATCATAATGAATGGCTGTTCCGTAATCACACCTGCTTTCTCTGTCTAATCACACCGGATAAACAGATTTACCACAATAATTAGAATAATCCGTATTTTTTACCAAAGTCTCCTGATCTGTTTGTCGATAAATCGATCTAGAGAAGATTAAATGCGGCTTTTATAATCCCGCCTCTCTAGCCTCCTCTATTCACATTTCAGCACTTTAAACCCCTTCGATATCGGTTTGATGCCTTCCATTCAATGGTTTGAATTAAGGGATCGATGCCTGGGATCAACACCAGCAAATATGGCACAACCATATCATGGAGAAAAAAATGCGTAAGTTACTATTGGCCAGCATGTTAATTGCAGTATCCCTTACTCAGGTCGGATGCGTGGTTCCCATCTATTCATCCTCAAGAGATGATCGTGCTCGTCAATTAATTTTCCAATCTGAGAGTATGCGGCACATTCCCAAAATCTGGGAACGAATCTGGGGGCTGGATATGCCTGACGTTGCCACACCATACCGAACACACGGCGGAGTGATTTAAGCACTCCGTCTCGAAGCAGATGGCTTTCGGTCATTCCATCAGGGCCTTTATCAAGCCATCGACCATCATCAAAGTAATGCTGTTCAGCTGCCGAATTCACCGTTCAGGCAGCTTTTCTGCTTTTTAGGATTGTGTTTTCAGTAGCACACTTACTGGCTCTCGAACTGGGAGAACGCTAAGATAACACCCTGTGGATCCTGAAGATCCCTGCCCTGAAAATTCCTGCACGCTGAAGATTCCTGCTCAGTGCAATGATTTGACAACTGGCCTCAACGTACGGCGTTTTCATGGCACTCCTCTTGTTATCAACAATATTCTAAGAACGAGCATGCGGCCTCCTGGCTGCAACGGACGATACTCCGATGAACGCCCCTACTCAAACGGATCTCTTAGCAGTCACGCTGAACCGTCTGCATCTCAAAAACCCGATCCTGGTTGCCTCCGGTACATTTGGCTACGCTCGTGAAATGCAGCCATTTCTTGATTTTTCCAAGCTGGGGGGCATTATCCCCAAGACGATTACGACGGAACCCCGCATCGGAAACCCGCCGCCACGCACGATTGAAACCAGTGCGGGTCTCCTAAATTCCATTGGTCTGGATAATGACGGGATCGATCTGTTTCTGGAAAAACACCTGTATTACCTCGCATCACTCGATACTGCACTCATAGTCAACATCGCGGGCCGCAGCATTGATGAAATGGCAGTCATGGCTTCGCGCCTCAACGCTTTTCAGAATCAGATCGCCGGTCTGGAATTGAATATCTCTTGTCCGAATGTCAGTGGGGGCGTTGATTATGGCACTCAACCCGAGCTAACCGAAAAAATGATCAGGCAGGTCACAGAGAGCTGCCAGTTGCCCATCATTGCAAAATTAACGCCTAACGTGACCAGTGTGGTGGAAATTGCTCAAGCAGCCGCTGCAGGGGGCGCTGACGCCGTTTCGCTCATCAATACGGTTCAGGGCACCGCTATCGACTGGCGTCGCAGAAGGCCCGTGCTAGGCGGTATTTTTGGCGGTCTGAGTGGTCCTGCCATTAAACCGGTCGCATTGCGGGTTGTCTGTCAGGTCGCTCGTGCCGTCGATATTCCGATCATTGGCGTTGGTGGCATTTCCAATATCGATGATGTCATGGAATTTATCATCGCAGGTGCGTCTGCCGTTCAAATCGGGACAGCCAACTTTTATAACCCCGGTCTGGCAGCACAATTAGTCGGAGAACTGGAACAGATTGTTCTTGAAGAAAAATGTTCCCATGTGAGTGAACTTGTGGGTTCGCTTGTGTATCCAGAACGATAAATCCCACGCAGGCCCCTTTCGATTTCCATAACTCAGTTTCAATCAACAACAGTTTTTAGAGCGATAAAGAGAATCATCTCATGCGAGTGTTATCAGGAATCCAGCCAACAGGCCGCTTTCACTGGGGAAATTATTTTGGGGCGATCAAACAGTATATCGACCTGCAGGATAACGAGCAGGCTTTCTATTTCATCGCTGATTTACACGCGCTGACCACAATCCGCAATGCCTATCGACTTCGCCAGAATACTCAGGAAGCCGCCATTGATCTGCTGGCCTTGGGGCTGGACCCCAAACGGGCCACGCTATTCCGGCAATCAGACATTCCTGAAGTCACAGATTTGACATGGATCTTGATGACGATCACGCAAATGAGTCTGCTGGAAAAATGCCATGCTTATAAAGATAAAAAAGCAAAAGGCATTACCGCTGACGCAGGGTTATTTACCTACCCGGTTTTAATGGCAGCGGATATTTTGCTGTATGACAGTAATCTGGTCCCTGTCGGACAGGATCAAATCCAGCACGTCGAAGTCACCCGCGATCTGGCACAGAAATTCAACAATATCTTTGCGGAAACGCTGACCATTCCGGAATCAAGGGTCCTGGACTCCTCGGCCAAAGTACCGGGAATCGACGGCGAAAAAATGTCAAAAAGTTATAAGAATGTGATCGAAATCTTTGAAGAGCCCAAAAAGCAACGCAAAAGAATCATGTCGATCAAAACAGACTCAGCAACGCTAGAAGATCCGAAAGACCCGGAAACATGTTCTGTCTTCGCCTTGTACAAACTCTTTGCTGATGAAGCTCAGCAGGCAGAGTTGGCCGCACGTTATCGCGCGGGAGGCATGGGCTACGGGGAAGCCAAACAGGCAGTCCATGAAGCGGCGCTCGAATTCTTCGGAGAAGCCAGAGAACGTCGGGAAAACCTGGCCGCAGATTTAGACACGGTGAACGACATTCTTGCCGAAGGGGCACGTAAGGCCAGAGAAAAAGGTAAAGAAGTTCTGGAACGGGTTCAAACCGCCTGTGGTCTGAGTACGGCACGTTTTTCACAATGAAATCGACCCCATGACGGATCAGATTACAGAATCTCAACCTGCTCAGCCAAATTCGAAAACCGGATTTGTTCAATGGTTGCTCGTCGCATTGGTGCTGATCACGGCCCTGTCTCTGTTAGCAGTTCATTTGCCTGAACGACTCAAACTGCTTCTCGTTTATGCGGTGGTATATGGATTGATTGCCGGTGGTGCCTTGACCACACTGGCTGTTAAATTTGGCGTGACGATCAACAAAACGTTCATCCTGACGCTCGTGTGCCTGATCATTTTCGGTCAGTCACTGGTTCTGTATCTTTCCCACCAACGATACAAAGACGCCACTCTGAAACAGTTCAAAGCAGACCAGACATCCATGGTGATCGACCGCATGTTTTCGACCGGCGAACCACCGGAAGACCCCGAGGCACGCAAGGAATACGAACAGGTTTTCAAACAGTTTCAAGCGGCAAAAACGGAAAGAAAAGAGACCGAACAGCGTCTGCTGCAGATTTCATCTTACCTGCAACATCGCATTTCCCCTGTCGCCAACTTAAAATCTCCCTGGCCACATCTCTTCTGGTTACTGGAACTGACCTTGTGTTGCCTGGCAGCGATCTGGGCCAGCAGGCAAGTAACTCAATCTGAGTCAGAAACAACATCTCTCCAAGACAGTTCAGCCTCAAAGAGTTGATTGCCCCTGCTGCTCTTGGTAGTTTAATAGAGAGCGGGAATTCCGCTCCCTCACCTGCCAGACTGATTTCAAGACAAAAAGGTTCTCCCGATGCCTTATTTATTCCTGCGCCAGGCTCTCCTGTCAGCAGTTCTCATCTTTTCACTGTCAGACTCGGTGGGAGCCAAGGACTGGCCGATGTGGCGTCTGAATGCACAGCGTTCCGCGCACACAGAACAAACGGTTCCGGATACGCTGCACGTGCAGTGGGTCCATCAACTCCCTCCTCTCGACCCGGCATTCAATAATTCCCGTCTCCAGTTTGATGCTGGTTACGAACCGGTCGTCAAAAATGGCATTCTGTTTTACGGCTCATCCCGTACGAATTCTGTCACCGCCATTGAGGTCAAATCCGGTAAACAACTCTGGCGGTTCTTTACCAACGGTCCCGTTCGTCTGGCGCCCGTGGCCTGGAAAAACTCGGTCTGTTTTGGTTCGGACGATGGTTACCTCTATTCGGTTTCCGCGCAAACGGGAGAGTTGCAATGGAAATTTCAAGCGGTTCCCTCAAACCGACTGATTCTGGGCAATCGCCGACTGATCTCAGTCTGGCCTGTTCGCGGCGGTCCCGTGGTTGAAAATAACACGATCTATTTCGCAGCCGGAGTCTGGCCCTTTGAAGGCGTGTTTATCTATGCCCTGGATGCAGAGACTGGAGAACAGCGATGGGGCAATGATCGTCTGGGGTTTTTATACGGACAACATCCCCATGCGGCGGAGGCACTCGGCGGCGTCACACCACAGGGATACCTGCTGATCGCGGAAGAGGAATTGATTGTCCCTTGTGGGACAGCGTTCCCTGCCCGACTGAATAAACAAACCGGCGAACTGATCGAGTTTCAGCTCCCGAAACCGGGTCGCATGCCTGGCGGTTGGTTTACCTCAGCGGGTAAAGCCGCGCGACGCGGTGAAACCGAACTCGTGAAGCCTGAACTGCTGTTTGATCGGGACGTCAATTCCGCTCGGCATGAGAACGGACAAAACTATGGTCCCGACGGAAAACGGGGCCTGCGTCAGCAGATTCAGGCAGGAGACAAACAACTCACTTATGAAACATCATTTCCGGGAGTGACGGGAACAATCCACTCCCTGCTCCTGGCTTCAGACAGATTGTTCGTCGTCACACTCGAAGGAAACATCTACTGCCTGGGACCCGAAGAAACAACGGTTCAAACTTATGTCTCTCCCCTGTTGAAACGCTCACAGGACTTGGCATCTCAAGCAACAACTCCCTCCGTAATTTCTGACCGAGTGACTGCTGGCGGTTATGTTTTTCTCGCAGGAATTCCCGACGAGAAACTGATCAACGAGTTACTCACGAAAAAAAACGTTCAAATCGTGACCCTCGATAATGATGTAGATCAAGTCGAGACACTTCGTCGTGCGTATGCTGCGCAGGGTTGGTCCACCTCAGAAATTACGTTTCTGAACGGTTCACTGGCAGACATTGAACTACCCGCCTATTTTGCACAACTGATGATCGCACAGGAACCACAACAATCCGGTTTCGATTCATTCTCGCAACTGGTTTCAAAACTGTACCCGTCGCTCAGGCCTTATGGAGGCAGTCTGCTGTTAAGCTGCACAGAGCAAACTCACGCGAGTCTGGCTGAGGAATTTAAGAATTTATCCCAGGCACGAATTTCACGACAGGATGGTTACACGGTCATCGAAAAAGCTGGTGCTCTCCCCGGTTCATCCAATTATACCGGCGGCTGGTCGAGCCCGGACGAACTGGTCAAAGCCCCGGTGGGCGTGCTGTGGTACGACGACAGCGTCGGCAACTTCAAACGTGCTCCTCAACCAATGTTTGTCGACGGGGTCATGATTTCACATTCAAAATACTGGGAAGGTTATCCCGCTGGAGTCCGCCCCCCCTATCAACTGCTCGCACCTCAGTTCTCCGATGTCTATACTGGCAGAACGCTCAACGAAAAACAGGCCAAGTCATTGGTGACAGAATTGCCGACACTGGATCAAACTCAAAAACAGCCCAACCAGTACCGTCCCCCCTACCAGAAAAATGACTGGAGCCCCGCGCCTCCCGTAATTGGAGAACGCACTAATCCCTTAACCGGTCAAACAGAACCCCGCGCGTTTCCCAAAAGTTATGGCTGCGATGGTGGCGTCGATTACAGTTATCTTTACACCATGCGATCGGGAACCGCCGCCTTTTACGATAAACGTGTGGAGAGCGGCACGATTCATATCAGCGGCCCCCGCTCCGGCTGCACGAACAGCATTGTTCCCGCGAACGGCCTGCTAAACGTCCCCTATTATTTCCAGGGATGCACCTGCAGTTATCCATTGCCGGTCGGACTTTCTATGATTTCAATGCCGGAAACGCATGAGCAATGGATGGTCTGGGGCAAAAGTGATGCGAATGAAATCCAGCGGGTCGGCTTAAATTTTGGCGCGCCCGGTGATCGCATGACAGAGCGAGGCACGCTCTGGCTGGATGTTCCGAGTGTGGGAGGTCCATCGCCGGAACTTGATTTAAATGTCAAGCCGGATTCGATTCGCCCCTTCTATCAACATTCACTCTGGATGGAAGGCGGTCGCGGCTGGCCTTGGGTAGGTGCTTCAGGAGTTACCGGCGTCAAAAGCATGACGCTGAAAAATGTGAAACATGCCGACTATACGCTGCGTCTCTATTTCCGGGAGCCAGAATTTTCTGCACCGAAAAAACGTGTCTTCAGCGTTGCGCTCAATGGAAAACCATTGATTCAGGATCTGGATATTTATCAGGAAATAGAATCGCAACAAAAGATCCTGGTCCGCGAGTTTTCTCAGATCCCCGTTGATGGCAGTCTGAATTTGACTTTTTCAGCCAGCGTTGGGGAACCGCTGATTTGTGGCGTGGAACTGATTGAAAAAAGCCTGCCACTGGATGAAGTGGTCAAACTTCCCAGTCACAAACAGCCGCTCCTCACAAAACCGTAGTTTGCATTCAGGCTAAAAGTCGCGGAAGGGGCCGCGAGGCTCTGCCTCTGTCATTTCCTGTTTCCAGTTGGCAAAGTGCGTTTTCATTTCCTGCAGTTTTTTGGGATTGGTTTTTGATAGATCATGCTTTTCACTCACATCTCGTGAAAGATCGAACAGGCCATTTCCTTTCGCCGACTCCACCCACTTCCAGTTTCCCACACGAGCCGCTTTATCAGCCTGTCGTTGCCAATACATTTCTTGGCGTGGAGACTCAGCCTGCCCCATCAAAGTCGGCAGCATGTCGTAACCATCAATGACAATGTCTTCTGGCAAAGGAATGTTTGCTGCTTTCAGGAAGGTCGGAACCAGCTCGAGTGAGGTGAGTAACTCTTCATTCACCGTGCCGGCTTTAATCTTTTTCGGGTAACGCACGAGACAGGGAACACGGATCCCTCCTTCAAACATCATTCCTTTTTTGCCTGTGAGCGGGGAGTTATCAGAACCTCCACCGCCTCCGTTATCGGAAAAGAAGACCACGATCGTATTGTCAGCGATGTTGTATTGGTCAAGCAAGTCCAGAACTTCGCCGATCGCAGCGTCCATGCAGGTGATGGAGGCGACATATTCCAGACGGCGTTTGCTGGCCGAAACCCCTTGTGTGATCACGGGCCCCCTGGGAGTCTCGCGAAATTCATAACGGCCCGTTTTTTTCTTTGTAACGAGCTCGTCCTTCAAATGGGGATACATCTTTTTGAATTTTTCGGGCGCCTGAGCACCGCCACGAATGCGCGGATCGAGGCTCGACGCGCCATGCGGCGCGTTAAATGGCAAATAGAGAAAGAATGGCTTTTGATGGTTCTCTTTCAAAAAGCGGACGGCTTCCCGCTGGAACAGATAAGTGCAATACGTGCCTTTATCTTCCTCAGTGGGTTGATTATTGCGAAACATCGAAGGCACGCCATAGCGCTCATGCGTGAAATAATCGATGCCCGTGTTACTGAATCCGTAGAAGTCATCAAAACCGCGTGCCAGAGGGAGAAAGCGTTTATGAATCCCCAGATCCCATTTGCCGTAAATGCCGCTAACATAACCGGCGGGTTTCAATAATTGCGGCAGCAACTTTTCACGCACATCCATACCACCAATGCGTTCAAAGCTGACTTCATACTCAGCGGGTTTGTACTTGTGACCATAGTCGGGAGCTTCGTTCCTGATCATGTCATAAATGCCATTCCGCTGCGGATAGCGTCCCGTCAGCAGACTGCCTCGACTGGGAGTGCAGGCAGGCCAGGTCACATAAAAATTCGTAAGCTTCGCGCCTTCTTTGGCCAGTCGATCCAGATGCGGAGTCAGCACTTCCTGACTGCCGAAACACCCCAGGTCCTGATATCCCTGGTCATCGCTGACAATCATGACAATATTGGGAGGGGTATTTGCGGCTGCGAAACAAGCGGCAGGCACCATGCAGACTACGAACGTCAGGCATAAAATCCGGAAAAATATGCCACACGTATTCTGGAATCGATTTACATTCATGGCCGGTCTTTTCATTAAAAATGACTGAATCTACCTTCACACGTCTGTTGCTTCATTTAGAATAACAAAAGCAGCGAGCGAAACACAATTCACTTCTCCAGGAACCGGCTTCATGAAATTATATTCCAATCCTGTTCTCAGTCTGATGTTCGGTCTGTTCCTGCTGAACTTTACAATGCCCGTTCTTGCTGAAGAAAACGCGTTTGTGCCAACGGGGTTTCAACTCTACTACGGCAGTGATTCTAAAATCTTGAACCAGATGCAGCAGCGAATTCGAAAAGGTCAGGTCGTGGTCATCGAACTGCGCGGACTCAATCAGAAGCAGATCTCAACATTAGTCGAGAGCGCGCATCAAGCGGGTGCCAAAGTGATTGCCTATCTCAGCATCGGAGAACTGGGGCAGATCGAGAAAGCAAACTTTGAACAGTTCCTCAAACAACACAAGCCCCCCCACACCTTAAAAGACATGACCTTAAGTAAGAATCAGACGTTCCAATCATGGCACATCGATGTGAGTGAAAAAGCCTGGCACGATTTTCTGTTCCAGAGCATCAAACAGACTTACAGCCAGAACATGGATGGCCTTTTCCTGGACACAGTCGATACGATTGACCTTTATATCAATCACCGGGAGTGGCCGATCCCGCGCAGGGTCAAAAGTGTGAGTGCCATGATCAGTTTGGTCCGGGAGATCAAAACACTGTCACCGGAGAAGTTCATTTTGCAGAACCGTGGTTTGAACCTGATCGGTAAATCCGTTTTTGTCGGAGATGCTACCGGTGTTTTTATCCCGGGTCTGGACCTGGCGAAAAATCACCCGCATAACCCGGACGGCTTGCTGTGGGAAACAGCTTACGCGCATACAGGAGACTGGATCACCGGCAAAGAACGGGAAATGATCCAGATTCAAAAAAACGGATTCACCACGGTGTTTACCCTGGGATACGCAGACACTAATGTTGATCGCAAGCTGTTTTTCCAGAAAAGCCGTGCTGCAGAATTTATTCCCGCCTGGGGCAGTTCCACGACAAAGCTCCATCTGGAACTGACTCAGGAAACCGTTTCTGAATAATGTGGATCAGATCATAAAGTCTGTTTCGCGTCCCAGAATCCGATCGACCAGATCCTGCGGCAAATCGATGGCAGGCGACTGTTTCCCGGCAACATCGGTCGGGTTAATTCCACAATACTGCGACCAGGGGCCGAGGTGTCGCCAGCGCCCGGCACGAATCGGTTCGCTTTCCATCACGGGAGTCGTGCAACGGTTGCAGCCAATCGTCGGAAATCCCTGTTTATGGAGCGGATTCGTGATGACCTGGTTGTCTTTGAGATAAGCCTGAAACTCTTCCTTGGATAAACTAGCCAGAATATTCACACGCAGACAGTTCATCGCCGGGTCGATCGCCAGAATCGGCACGTTGGCACGCTGTCCGCCGTCAGCACGACGCAGACTGCCAATCAGCGCGTCATACTGCTCGGCAACCTGCAGTAATGGTTGTGTCTTCCGCAGATCACAGCACTGCTCCTGCCCTTCCACTGAAAGATACAAAATTCCGAGTTCTTCTGTCTGTTGCTCCATCGTCCGCGCCGGCAGCAGCGTCACGATGTTTGAATTGTACTCTTTGATCAGCCGATCACGGGTATCCAGCGTCTCCTGGTATAAGACGCCGGTATCGACAAACAGAATCGGGATCTCCGCTTTCATCTGACTCAGCATATGTGCAACAACGCAACCCGCCCGCTGCATCGACGATAACGCCGCCAGTCGGGAGCCAAACATTTCCTGCGCCCAATGAATCAGTTCATCGGGAGTTCGTTCTTCAAATGCTTCGTTAAGACCTGCTAAATCGGCCTGAGTCAGTTGTGCCATTCAAGTTTTCCTGCTACGACTTTCCACTTGCAGTAACGCCGAGTGGAGATCGCTGATTTGAAACAAATTCCTGTCAACATAGTGAGATTTTGCTTTCACCACTTCATTTTCAGAAATTGTAGCGAACCGTCAGAAATACCTCAATGCGCGCATGAACCGGTTCTCTGCCAATCAGAGTGAAAATCAGGCAGATTCACAGAAAACCGTTTCACGACAGTTCGAAAATCAGGCCAGCAGGCGTTCCACCTTGGGGAAACGGGCACTCTCAAATTGAAAGAATTCCTCATTGTTCAGATCGGCAATGCTGTCGACCACCAGATCCGGCTGATAAGCGTAATAATCCAGATCCGCCAGTGATGTACATCCCGAGAGTACCAGCACGGAACGGTATCCCATTTCCACGCCGCCTAGAATATCCGTTTCCATGGTGTCGCCAATCATCGTGGTCTGAGCAGAAGAAATCCCTAATTCCTGACGGGCAGTCCGCATCATGACAGGGCTTGGCTTCCCGACACTGAACGCTTTTTTCTTCGTAGCTGCTTCCAGCATGGCAACGATGGCTCCGCACCCTGGCCTGAGACCATTCTGTGTCGGACAGTTCGGGTCCATATTCGTGGCGATCAGTTTTGCGCCGTTTTCAATCATGCGCACGGCCGCTTCAATCATCTCGAAGTTCATCGACCGGCCTTCGCCTACCACAACATAATCGGGATCATGATCCACAATGGAATAACCGTTCCGATGGAGCGCGTGCAACAGCCCCCCTTCTCCAATCACGTAAGCTGTACCGTTGGGCTTGCTTTGTGCAAGAAACCGAGCGGTCGCCATGGCACAGGTAAAAATGTGTTCTTCACCAACAGTGATTCCCATCCGGGAGAGTTTCGTCACAACATCGCGGCGGGTCCGTTGACTGTTATTCGTTAAAAAAATGAAAGGCAGATCCCGTTTTTTTAACTCATTGATAAATCCGACTGCCCCTTCAATCAGGTCAGTCCCTCTGTAGATGACACCATCCATGTCAATTAAGTAGCCTGGTAACATCGCTTTCGGTCCTTGAATTATGAAATTTGAATCGAGACTCATCGAGTCGATCTTCAGATGCGGGAGCGCGCTCACTGAAATATTCAGTGTTTGAATCGGGTCATGGAAGATTGTCTGTTAACTACAGACTTAAGTGTTATCTATTTCTGAACTCCAAAATGACCATCAGAACGATTCATTTTTATTCGCATCTGCTGAAGTGATTTAGCGCATTGGAAAACTATCTGTTCCAGACACATCGCAATTGCTGTGCCGTACCCAGGTTGCCCTTTCGCAACCTGAATGAACCAGAAACTTGTAACCTCTTGGCATATCTACTCTTCCAATCTTTCTCCTGGAATAGCGCTGGCCAGAAAACCATGAAATCTTTACCGGGACCTCACAAAGACAACAAGAGAGAGACTTAGCATTTAAGCGAAGCTGCACAGGAAATAGACAGCACCTTGTCTGCGAACCCGAAGAAAATAGGGAAGATCGAGTTCTATAAAAAAAGAACCCCGACCGGCTCAATCAAAGCCGGTCGGGGTCGCAACGAATAATCTTTCACACAGTGTGAGCACGAACTTTGATCTACTCTGGTTTGCTTACATCCCGGATCTCAATTCGTTTGGGTTGCAGGTCCAATTTTTTATTCAGAACAACCGTTAACACGCCTGCATCAAGGGTCGCATTGACTGATGCCGGATCGACCCAGTCCGGAAGCTGAACTACCCGCTTGAACTTACCATGGCGGCGTTCATTATGCAGATATTCACGTCCTTCCACAGGATTTCGTTCTCCACTCAGTACAAGGTGCCCCTCCTGAAACTCCAGCGAAAGGGCATCCTTATTCATACCAGGAACGTCGAGCGCGATATGGTATTGATCTGCTTCTTCCCAAACCGAAAGAGGAGAATAAACACCTTCAAACCCTGACAACGATTTTCCAAACATCTGACCGAATGCATCATCCAATTCAGAACGGAGGTTCGCAGAAAAGGGAAAACCCAGTTTGTGTGCGCGTGTCGTTAACATGACTTGGCTCCTTAAAAGACAGATTTCTTTTATCAACTTCGAAACCCGAAAGGTTTCCACAATTACAATTTTGACACAAGATGACATAGCACAGAACATGCCAATTCAGACACAATCCGAACGAGTTTTATATAATTCATTATTTATCATGTACTTACGACAAACAAAAAACCAATCACACTATTACACAAAAACAGAAAACATGCCATAACGGCACCATTAAACCGCCACAAAAAAGTGCCATTTTGACATACATCGCTCTGGCGTAAAAAAACTCGCAGCAAACCAGATGATTTACTGCGAGTCAATTTCGATCGCTCTGCGATTACAGAATCGATTTTGTGATTAAGCGTTATAGTAGAGATCAAATTCGTAAGGATGAGGTCGCAAACGAATGGGATCCAACTCTTCGGTCCTCTTGTGCTTGATGAAGGATTTGATCAAATCTTCGCTGAACACATCGCCGGCTGTGAGGAAGGCGTGATCTTCTTCCAAAGAAATCAACGCCTCATCCAATGATTTAGGAGCGATGTTGGTCTCTGACAATTCTTCCGGAGTCATGTCATAAATGTCTCGATCCAAAGGTTCGCCGGGGTCTGTCTTATTCTGAATCCCGTCGATCATCGCCATCATCAAAGCAGTAAAGCTCAGATAACCGTTGGCGGTCGGGTCAGGACAACGGAATTCAACCCGTTTTGCCTTCGGACTGCCGGAGTACATGGGAATTCGACAGGCAGCGGATCGGTTACGCTGGCTCATCGCCAGTGTGACAGGCGCTTCAAAACCGGGAACCAGTCGATGGAAGCTGTTTGCCGTCGGATTCGATAGAGCAATCAATGCGCGACCGTGATTCAGAATTCCGCCGATCGCATGCATGGCCATTTCGCTTAAACCTGCATAACCATCGCCGTACATCAAGGTATCCCCCCCCTTCCAGAGTGAGATATGAGTATGCATACCAGAGCCGTTGTCTTCAAAGACAGGCTTGGGCATAAACGTCACGGTTTTCCCGTTGCGCTTGGCTACGTTTTTGATCACGTATTTGTACCACATGAACTGGTCTGCCATCTGCAGGAGTGGTGCGAATTCCATATCAATTTCGCACTGGCCGGCGGTCGCCACTTCATGGTGATGTGCTTCTACGACAATCCCCACTTTTTGCAGTTCTTCAACCATTTCCGCACGCAGGTCACCATAGCTGTCAATCGGTGATACCGGGAAATATCCCCCCTTGTAACCAATTTTATGCCCCAGGTTCCCCCCTTCAGAACGTCCTGTATTCCAGGCAGCTTCTGAAGAATCGATTTCGTACATGGCCCCTCTTTGATTCGAGAGGTAACGTACATCATCAAAGATGAAGAACTCAGGTTCGGGCCCGATAAAGCAAGCATCGGCGATGCCCGTCTGTTGCAGGTAGGCCAGCCCTTTTTTCGCGACATTACGCGGATCTTTGTTGTAATCTTCTTTGGTAATCGGATCAACGATATCAGCCAGCACACTTACGGTGGGAGACTTGAAAAAAGGATCCATCTTCACGGTTGCTGGATCAGGCACAGCAAGCATGTCTGAGCTGTCAATCGGTTGCCAGCCACGAATTGAAGAACCGTCGAAACCAACGCCGTCTTCAAACGTGCCTTCGCTCCAGGTACTGACGGGGTACGAACAATGCTGCCAGGTGCCAAAGATGTCGGTAAACTTCAAGTCGACCATCTTAGCGCCGTTTTTTTCTGCAAAAGCAAAAAAGTCTTTGGGAGTCATCGCAAATTGCTCCTCTAATTATTTGAATGAAACTGCAGGTGTCAGGCCCGTCATACCCTGTCCCGCGAAGAACCGATCATATCCACAATAAGTCTAAGCGAAGCTTGCGGCAGACAAATAAGCATTATCCCACCACTGAAAAAGCAACCTGCTGAAAACGGAAATCGTTATCAACTCGGAACACTTTTTCTTTCACTTATTTTTGCGTGAACTTCTACAGCTCCCACAACCGGTAAAATGATTGCCGGAACGCCGTTCACATTTCCCTGGTTACTCAAATCCATCATGAATTTAAGCAGATCGGCTGGAAAAAAAGCGATTGCAGGAGCTCGCAACCATACCGAAACCCATAGGCACAAAATACAACCAAACACGACTTTGACGGTACACTCAGGTGCTGGATGCATCTTGCTCAACAGGTAATTACAGTAACGAATTTCGCTGCAGAAATCTACTGTCAGACATGACTTCCCCGGCAATTCGACACCGGAGTTGAAATTTCTCAAACCATGATATTTCAAGAGACTTTGCGACGATTAACGGTTACCGGGTTCAGAGAAACAGGGCGCATTAAAACGATTAGACACAAGCGATTATTAAAGGACCTTGCATAAAACAAAAATCACAAAATTCGCCTTAGCTACGATTACTTTCAGATAATTTTTGACGCTCGCTTAAACGGTGACCAACGCTTTCATCTCGCGCACGGCCTGCTCCATGCCAACCAGAACTGCACGGGAGATAATACTGTGACCAATATTTAATTCACTCACATTCGGTATCGCCGCAATTTTTGAGACATTGCGATAGGTTAAACCATGCCCCATATGCAGCTTTAATCCCTGTTCAATCGTAAACTCTGACGCCCTGAGGAGTATTTCGTATTCTCTCTGCTGATCTTCTGCTGAAGTGGCGTCTGCATAACGTCCCGTGTGCAATTCGACTGCGTGTACCCCGCTATTTTTTGAGGCGGCAATCTGATCCAGATCCGGGTCAATAAACAGGCTGACCTCGATGCCTGCTTCCTGCAGTTGAACGACACAATTTTTCACACGTTCAAAATTCGCAACGACATCCAGGCCCCCCTCCGTGGTCAGTTCCTCTCTTTTTTCCGGAACCAATGAAACCTGATCGGGACGCACGTCTAAAGCAATTCCGGTCATTTCCGGTTCAGCCGCCATTTCCAGGTTTAATTTGACCTGCACCGTTTTCTTCATGGTATAGAGATCGTGGTCCTGAATATGGCGCCGATCTTCCCGCAAGTGTAAAGTGATTCCGTCTGCACCCCCTAATTCCGCCAAAACAGCGGCCCAAACCGGATCCGGTTCATATGTCAAACGAGCCTGACGAACGGTGGCAACATGATCAATATTCACGCCTAAAGCTGGCATTGCAGTGTTTCTTTCTAATGTTGAATCGATTGAGAGATTTCTAACCGGGTAGACACAAGCGGAACGAAGTCACGATCTCTCATGATCGACATGCGAACTCGCTAGAAAGTTCTCTCAAAGCCCCAAAGTATCAACGTATGTTATTGGTTTTTCAGAGAATATCCACAACCGAATTCCAGGAATCTCACGCATTCTTTTCATTTTCGCAACAAAATGGAACTCTTTTGTCGCATTTCCATGCTCGCTGACGAATCACTTAAGAATTAAGCACCCCGTTACCCGTTCTTAGCACCATTTCCGCAGTGAGAAATCCATGTTTTCTAATAAATCCAACAATGATTTCAAACGCTTTGCGCTCAGATTTTGCCAAAATCTTCGCAGTCTGTTCGCAAAAGCTCCGATACATTCGCGCCGCCGCAATAGGCTTTCCGTTTACCCGATCGTACAAACGGAAAACCTTGAAGACAGACAGTTATTGGCGGCCGATGATTTGACGGATCTGAGTGATGATTTTGAAAACGCCGCCACCCTTGCCAACTGGCAGCGTATCTACCAGACCGAAGGTTGGGGGGCTGACCAACTCGAAACCTGGAATATCAACGAGACACAAGCAGGCAAAATGGTCTTCGCCCCCCACACCACCGTCTGGTTCGATGACTACCGTGGCCCTCTGGCCTACAAGGAAATTACGGGGGATTTCGTTGTGACAACGCAGGTCAATATTTCAGACCGTGACGACATTGGCGACAGTGATCTCGACGAGGTACCCAACGGGTCACAATTTTCGCTGGCGGGACTCATGATTCGCACTCCCCGGAACATTCTCAATCCGGAACTTGACTGGAGCCCGGGATCACAAGTGGATGATGGCACCAATGATGGCGAGAACTACATCTTTCTTTCGCTGGGCTGGGGAAATTCCGGTACAGAATTTCAAATGGAGACCAAAACAACCCGCAACAGCGATTCCTCTCTCGTACTCCAAAACAGGGGCGATAATTCCGTGATCAATCTGCAGATCGCCCGAATTGGAGATAGCGTCTATACGCTTTATCAGATTCCCGGCGAAGCCTGGGTACTCAACAGCCGCATCCATCGCCCTGATTTACCGGAAACACTTCAGGTCGGCATGGTGGCTTATACCGACTGGGAAAAGGCAAATGACTATGATCCGTTCTATCAAAACAACAACACGCTTGAAGCAGGAGGTTTTGATCCGACGCCGTATGTGCCTTTTGAACCTGATCTGGTTGCGGGATTCGAATTCATTCAGTTTGATCGACCAGAAATTCCGGAATATTTACAGGGCATCGACCTGCGGATTCAAACCACGAATTTACAAATGCTGTCCTTTTTAGGCGAGAATGTCAATTCGCCGCTCATTCCCGATCCGGGATCATTCACACCGATGCAGGTCGGCATGAATCTGGAAGGCATCGCCGACTGGAGTACCGCCTGGACGTTTACCGACATGGCGCACACCATGCGTTCCTGGAACAGTGTCAGCCTGAATCTGGATACCTTCCAATCCCAGTGGGGTTCCACGCTGTTTGACATTCACCTGGATGAAAATGGCTGGCCTACCGAAACTCAGCAGACCGTCAATGAGCTAGGGGAAACCATCATTCAACAGTACATCGCTCCCATCCTGACGGGTGAAGTCAATCCGGCCGGCGTTTATCGGGCGGAATGGGACGGGGAAGCAACGGTCTGGCTGCCGGGTATCATGGAACAGGGCATGACCCCCGAAGGAAGGCATTACGCGCTCCTGGATCTGCCGGAAAACCAGGATATCTTACTGACGATTACAGACATCAACCCCGCCAATTACTTCCGAAATTTCAACCTGTGGCTGCCCGACTACAACGGCCAGAGTTTCGCCGGTCAGGACTGGCAGCCCGGCGCTGACTTTTCGCCCTTCCATCCGTTGTTTCTGGAACGTCTGGCTCCTTTTGATACTCTACGATTCATGGACTGGATGGAAACGAATGGTTCCGACATTGTCACCTGGGATGATCGTGCCAAACTCAGTGATGCCACATTTTTTGGAGATGATAATCCGGCAGAGTTTCATAACGGCATTGCCCCTGAATATCTGATTGAACTTTCGAATACTCTAGATGCCAACCCCTGGTTCAACATGCCGTATCAGGCCGACGACGACTTTGTCCGTAACTTCGCCGAGATGGTACGCGACACGCTCGATCCGGAACTGACGATTTACGTGGAATGGTCTAACGAAATCTGGAACTATGCGTACGGTTTTGAGACCAGCCACTGGATCCAAGATCAACTGGCATTACCCGAAAATGCAGGAATGAGCTGGTACGATTTTGCGGCTGGCCAGATACAGCAGGATTTTGAAATCTGGGAAGAAGTCTTCGCCGGACAGGAAGACCGCATCGTCCGTGTTGTCGCCGGTCAGCAGGCGAATCCGACGATATTGGAAAATCTGCTCCCGGCCATGAATGGAAATTTCGACGCCATCTCGGTCACCGCTTATGCAGGACTAGGACCTGAGCAACTGGAAGGTTTTAACGAATTTACGACAGCCGATGATGTTATCGATTCCCTGCTGGAAGAAACCATTCCGTGGAGCCTGTCCCGTCTGATCGACCACCAGAATCTGGCTGATCAATACTCGCAGATCCTGGGACGGGACATTGGTCTGGTCACGTATGAAGGGGGCTCCCATCCGGACGCCTACGGCTGGCCTGCACAAGCTGTCGTACATGAAGCTTCACTCAGCCCGCGCATGTATGATGTTTATCAAGTCTTATTGAACAGCGCACAGCTGATTGGCGTTGATCTGTTTAATCAGTATGTATTTACCGGCAGTGGAGATTCTGCCCCCTGGGGCGACTGGGGGCTGTTACATAATATGGATCAGCCTCTGGAAGAAGCTTTTGACTATCGGTCGATTCTCGATTTTATCAACAGCAATACGCAGGAAGTCTTGCCGGTTGTGAACATTCAATCGCCTGCTTCAGACGCGGATGAATCCGATTTTGAGCAACTTGAATTCACGCTCACTCGCAGCGATGATCAGCTCGACGCTCCGCTGACGGTCTATTATCAGATTTCGGGAACCGCGACTCCAGGAGACGACTTCAATGAATTGACTGGCGAAGTCACATTCGCCGCTAATGAAAGTTCTGTAACAATCATCGTTAGTATTCTGGAAGATTTACTGGACGAAAATAATGAAACCATTGAACTCCAGCTTCTGGATCAGGACCACTATAATCTGGGTGAATCCACACTGGCCAGCGGTTTCATCATCGACAATGATTTTACCAATGTAGCGCCAGCGGCGGGATTGATTACTGATCAAGAGATTCAAGAGGGCACCCCCTTTACTCTGAATGTGAGCGGATTCTTTTCCGATACCAACACGGTTGACGGCGATCTCTTCACACTGTCAGCCATGCTGGCTGGTGGCGCAGCACTACCAGACTGGCTGGAATTCAATGCAGAAACAGGCGAATTGAATGGTACTCCCGGTTCAACCGACGCAGGAACGATTGAAATTGTCATCAATGCCACCGATCTGGCAGGTCTGCAAGGAAGTGGCTCGTTCCAGTTGACGGTCACGCCGATTCTGATCACCCAGTATGACCTGAGGATTGTGAAGTCGCCTACCACCACTTCTGCGACTGGCGAAACACTGACTCTCCCCCCCAACGTCAGTTTTTTGTCAGAATGGGAATCGTATTGGGTAGAGATCTGGGGCAGTGTCTCCAATGCGTCTGATACGGGCATTGATACGTTTTCCTTCAATCTGAACTACAATACCGAATACACCACCGCCACCAGCATCCAGTTCGGAGCGGCATTTACAGAAGACCAGACGGGACAGATTGATGATGCCAGTGGCACGATTCAGGGTATCTCAGCCAATACAAATCTGATCGATGCCGGCGATGACCAGTTTGTGTTACTCGCTCGAATTCAGTTTACACCATCCGCCAATGATCAGGTGAGTATAGATTTTGAAACTCAGAGTATTGGTCCTTACCAGGCTGAATTTTCTCTTGATCAAACGGAAATACAACTGGTTGATCTGGCTGAAAGTCAACTGGGAGAACTCCATTTCGCTGAAACAGAATTCTGGGCTGTTCCCTTTGATGTCAACGATGATGACAAAATCAACTTCAAAGACCTGTCGATATTCGCATCCGTTTATGGAGCCAATGTTTCAAATTCGAACTCCCCCTATCCCTGGGTGATGGACTTTAACCAATCGGGCACCGTGAACTTTAAAGACCTGGTGCTGTTCGTAACCAACTATGGGAAATCGAAAATCAACAATCCGAATGTAACTTTGCCTCCCGGCTATCCCAATGCCTGGGCGCCTCAAAACCTGATAGCGGCAGCGGTTCCTGATTTACAGCTACAACAGACAGTAATTCCACTCACAATTGAAACAGCGAATTTGACAGCTGAAACGGCGATACGGAACTATGCTGCCACCGTTTCTTCTGATGAACAGATCGTACTACGGGACACAAAGATCAAAGTCGTCAATCTCCCCGGTCATCAACTGGCGCAGGCGATGCCCGGCACGATTCTACTTGATGTATCCGCAGCCGGTCAGGGATGGTTTGTTGACAGCAGCCCGTGGGAGCATTCAGAATTTCATACTGCAAACGCAACTGATTTTCAGGCATTCGATAACTCGGAAGCAGCCGGGCGTATCGATTTACTGACGGTGATCTATCATGAATTAGAGCACTTACTGGGTCACCAGCATGAAACAGCGGGGCTGATGAAATCCACACTTTCATCAGGTATCCGCCGGCTGCCAGATGAGATTTCCCGCGCAGTCAATCAGCATGTTCAAGAGAAATTAGAAGAAACCGATCAGTTTTTCAGTTCGCTGAACGATAGCGATCTGCTGGCATTTGGATGAGGTGTTCGTTTTCTCCAGGGGTACTCTCGCTTCCCAGATACACCGTATCACCGAGTTCTGCAAGTCGTTTCATCATCAGCGTGGTGACTTCTTCCAGCACTTCCCGCGAGGCGCGGCAACCATAATATTCAGAGAGATCAATTGGCTCTCCATAGACCACGGAAGTTTCAGCAATGGAATAGAAAGGCTCAATCATATTCTTTCCACGGGGGGAATTATTAATATAAACAGGATATACGGGAGCCTGTGAACGAAGTGCCAGAAAGGCAATCCCGGAATTCGCATCTGCGATGGGCCGCCCTGTCTGAATTCCTCCCTCCGGAAAGACGCCGATCAAATCCCCTTCTTTCAGTCTGCGGAGCGCTTCGCGGACTGGCGCCACATCCTGACCATTACGGTCAACAGGAATCGCATGCGTGGCTCGCGAGATCCAGCCGATTAATCCGGGTAGTTCATAATATTCTCGTGCCATCAAAAAACGGATACTGCGAATCGTTTTCTTTGGATTTCCCAGATGAGAGTTATACCAGAGTATCAACGGATCAGTAGGACTGCGATGATTGGCAATGACAATTGCCGCAGAGTTACCCGGAAAAGGGCAACGGCGGTTTCGCTTCACTCCCCACAACACGGGAGCATACACGCGCGCAATCACAAATAAAATCCACGCCTGCCATCCATCGGGGAGTTTAACGGCTTGATAGACCATGATCGATAAGGCGACGAATGCATAAAAAACAAGCGTCAGAATGCCGACGAGTTCTGGATTCATTTTTAAAATTCATACAAAATAAAACGGTCATCACCAAAGCATACCGCTTCGGTTTTAGAGTCATCGGATTATACTCTGTATAAAAAAAAGTGGGCAAGATTAACTCTGCTCATTGGCCGCTGAGCATCTATTGCCCGATGGTTGCAACGACTGCATTCGATATACGGGCCAGAAATTGACCGTGTGGCTCTTGAGGCTGAGTGGTCAGGATGATGGCGGACGCTTCCAACTCCGGGTCAATCCACAACACTGTACCCGTTGCACCGGCATGGCCATAGGCAGCCGGCGAAAGTAAATCACCATAATAATCGCTCTTCGCCGGGGCCACCATCTGCCAGCCGAGACCCCAGCCTTTCCCTTCTCGCGCAGCCAGAGATAAACCGGGGATTGCGGCTAATTGATCACGGGTGGCTTCCTCAATTGTGCGCTGGGATAAAATCTGCTTTGAATCATAAGCGCCTCCCTGCTGCAGCATTTTGACTAACTTCCCCAAATCGGCAGGAGTCGTAAACAACCCACCCCAAGGTGCGCCAAAACCTCTCCAGTAAAGGCTGTTCCAATCCCAGTGCGGTTCAATATCCAGTTCTTCCGGGATTCGAATTTCTGTGATCCGGTCGACCTGCGGTTGATCGCCGTGATACCACTCTTCCGGAACACCCAGCGCGGTATCCGTCATTCCCAGTGGAGAAAAGAGAACCTGTTTTAAATAATCCGCGCAAGGCTGCCCCGTAATTCGCTGGATAATTTCGCCCAGAATGGCGATCCCCGTACTCTGATATTGCACCATTCGTCCGGGCGGTTCATCCGGAGAGAGCTCACAAATCTGTTTGACAAATTCGGAAAGCGGCGCGTGCTCGGAACGCAGCTCACGATTATCTGGCAGCATGTCAGGCAGCCCGGAAGTGTGCGTCATCAAATGGCGGATTGTGATTCCGTGTTTGCCTGCACAGCCAAATTCGGGAATGTATTTTTTTACCCGGTCTCCCAGCAACAGTTCCCCTGCTTCGAGAAGCTTAAGAACGCCTAAGATAACGATCGGTTTTGTAATCGAAGCGACTAAAAAAATAGCGTCTTCGCGGAGCGTGTCACCACTGTCGTTCAGACGCTGGCGTCCTTTAAAATACCGGCGTGAGGTCTCTGCCACGGTCACCTGCAATGCGATCGCAGGGACCTGATCCGTCTCACAAAGCTGGTCAACCAGTTTTTCAACAGTGCTCCAACGTTCGGCATTGATTCGAGACATTTTCCGGTCGCTACATTTTAAAATGAGAGTGAAAAGAGATAAGATTGATTCCAGACTAATCACTTATCTTGCATTTGGGAAGCAGTCTGTCTGACATGCCATAAAAAAAGCGAAAGCCGACAGCAATCGACTTTCGCTTTATCATACGGTTCAGAAAATGTGTTAATAGGGAATTTCCACATCATGCAGATGCATGAACTGATTCAGTTTTGTGATCTCCAGTACATCCCGAATATCATCAGAAGGATTGTAGAGGTGAATATCAATATTGAGGTCTCTCATGGAAGCCAGTAAACCGAGCATGCCACTGGGAATCAGTTTCACTCCCGTTAAATCAATGGCGAGCGTTTCACAATGATGCTCTTTGACCAGTTCCAGTAACTCATCCCGAATATCTTTCACACTGAAAGTATCCAGAATATCCCTTCCGCCAAATCCTGCCACACAAAGTGGGCCTGCGTGATAAACCTGGAGAATGCCTCCCTGTTGAACGGTCATCGCGATCTCATCCTTTTAGATAAGGGAACATGAAGCGAAGCAAAGAGAATAAAAATAGAATGAACAACAAAGTCCCGAATGCTGCTTCGCATTTCTTTTACAATTACCAAACTCATATCCGCAACTCGTGTGCCAATGACAAGAACTATACAAAATTTGAAAACACGCCCCCTTCACAGGTAACTTCACACGACTAAAGTCATTCATAATAAATGACTTAGAGTCCATAGGCCTTCGACTCAGGAAACAGGTGTAATAAAGCATCCATTCAGTACACTGCAGTAAAATACCTCACACTGTTGAAATATGAAACAGAGTTGCTGCGCACCTGTGCTTTTTTCCAGGGCACTTGCCCTGCCACTGATGAGAGCCGGTATAAAAACTAAGCCCGCTAAGCAAATTTGCCTAGCGGGCCAGGATTCGCGGGAATCCACTGAGTTCTTTAAATTGTTGGTTTCATCCAGATTTTCAGCGAACACGTGCCTGGAAGGTAACCGTGCCCCCCTGGTGTCCTTCGACTGTTTCATCGACTTCAAAGGTCAGAATCAAACTGCCTTCCTGATTATCTTCGACAACCAGACGTCCTTTACGATCGGAGTTCGCACTATCATGAACATATTCTAAGCGGGGAGTTAAGTTGTCGATAATTTTGATCCCCTCAACATCGAAATCGCCGATGTTTTCGTATTTGATGGTGAAGGTGATAATATCGCCGGGCTCTGCGTTTTTCTTATCAGCCATTTTGATCAGACGCAGATTGCCCTCTGTTTTTCGCTTGTCTTCTACACCAATATATTCTTCAGGTTTGACAGCCCGTTTGGACTCATGAGCCGAGCGCTCCCGAATTGCGATAACCGGAAACTGTGTACGTGACCAGATGGCAGCCGCTTGTACCTGATAGGCAATCCGTGCTTCGTCAGACTGTTTAAATTGTCCGGTGGACTCTGTTCCCGTATCTTGGAAAAGGTTGCTCATCTTGGTATGTCCGCTGAGGTAAGCAGACTGATCCACCGCCCCCTGCTGACGCTCGGTTTCGACACCGCTGGCACGCGATCTCATCCGAACGCCTTCCAGCTGCTCGCGCTGTTTGTGTTGTGTGATGACCGTGCGTGCTTCCAGCCCGACACCATGTGTTGTGTCTTCTGTTGTAGCCAGAGAATCAATGGAGGTTCCGGATAATGGTGAACTGGCTGAACGAATCGCGGCAAATCGTGGTGCATAAATAGCAACCCGATTTGATTTTTTCACTTCGTGATTCCCTTTATGGGTCTGATATTCCACAACCGTGTCTTCCGTATCCAGTCCCAGACGATTGTAATCATCGTAGTGAATCGGTTTATCGCGATCTCCTCCATCGAAGAGATACTCATCAGGATACATTTCAACAATCGCTGGATCACTGCCGGCTGGTAACACGTAATCTCTCTCAACAGCGGCAGAAAAATCGCAGTAAGGCGGTAACTGCGGGCACGCATTCGATGCGGGTTGGTAATAGGCAACCTGTTGAACCGATGACACGGGAGCGGCATCCTGGGCTGCTGCTGCCAGACGGACTGCGCCGACTTTTGTATCGAAGTCGGCATGCTGCACTGCCGGTGCCTGCTCTTCTTCCTGCTTCGGAATTTGCTTATCCCAGGGCATGGAAACGGTGAGGGATGGCAGACTGGAACACCCGCTGCTGACGCAGAGCAGCATCATCGCGACCGCAGAGCAGATACGCTGCATTTGCGAAGCTCCTCTTTCTTTTCGGTACGATAATTTTATCACGGGTTTGTCCTCAATCAGCATAGAGTCAGTTATTAGTACTTTGAGACTTTAATTCAACAACAGGAGCCCCGCTTCCGAAAAAGGACGGGTCCTCTCCCTGAGTTGACGGGAGACGGCCCCCCATTCTTAACATCAGCATCGGACGCCCCAGCAAATCTGCCTCGGCGATCAGATTTTTCTGAGCGGTGATCGAAATGGTAGGCTGTTTTTCAAATTTTGTAGCAGCAGCGGTCTGAGGCCGCTCAAGATATACGACCTTTGACACCAGTCTGCCTGAGAGTGCCAGTTCGATATCTTCCAGTGTAAAACTGACAGGAATCGGATAGGCTTCTGCTAAACCAGCGGGGGGATGCAGACGGTCAATCAGTTCAATGGTCGGATAAAGTTCCACACCAGGAAATTCAGGCATACCACTGATTTTAAGACGGTAAACATAACCGACAGCAAAACCGATAGGAGCAGGAGAGGCTTTCTGAATCGTCTGCTCAGGTCCGCCTGCAAAAAAGCTGACGGTTCCCGTTGACGGCAGGGAAAATTGCATGGGTTGAATATAACCTGCTTGAACCTGTCCGGACAACGCCGCCCACTGCCCCATGACTCCAGGAGGCGTGCGCTGATTCAATGGATGATAGAATTTATTTCCGGCGTTATATTTCCGGCCGCCTACGACATCCTGAGACCAGACTGAGGGCAATTCAATGGCAAAAGCGATCAAGGCCATTAACAGCATGGTTAATAATCGTGATCGGTTTTGTCGTTTTAACATTGTCATGACTAAGAAATTCTACAATCAAATGTCCGGAAGGATGACAGAAGATAATTTAGCCGATTGGTAATTCTGAAATGCGAAGAAAGGAATGACATTCAAAAAGACAAGGGACGACACTTCCTGCAGTGAATACAGGAAGTGCCGTGTGGGTCCTCAGTCTTTTAATACCCCGGTGCCATGGTTCTTGGATAAGAAACCTGACCTGGAGAATGAACCGGGTGGGTTTCCGAGTATTGGACATACTTAACAGGCTTAGGCAGGCTTGGTGCCGGATTCTGTTTGACATCCACCAGGAAGTGATCCACTGGTTTGGGTAAATTGGTTTTCGATACGTTTCGAATGGTGTGAGACTTCAAGCTGGCCGGTCCACCTAATGGAATGTGTGGAGGGCCGGGAAGTCCGATTGGTGTTCCTGTCATGGGCATGCCCCAGGCAGGAGTGGGACCCATGCCGGAAATCGGATTGTAGGCCGGTTGTCCGGGTGCTCCCATTCCGCCCATCATTGTAGGGGCGGGGATACCGGAAGCGACTCCAATCGAATTTCCGGGGATCGGCATCGGAGGCATATGGGCTCCCGCATCACCATCGTAGGAGACTTGTGAAACCGCTTCCATTCCACCATCGCCACTTGGCATTTCCAGATCCATGTTACCCATTCGCAGGACAGCCATAATCGTACCACGACGATCTGCCTCTGCGACCGGATCTACACCGGGATCAAGACGGGTCGAGACCAGAGTTTCCACACCGGCAATCGCCAGTTCCTGGAATTTTTCATC
>TARA_R110002111_G_scaffold117466_2_pt1 | contig 83633 bp, 62 predicted proteins | sample TARA_R110002111 | Tara Oceans TARA_R110002111 (sample SAMEA4397363) | marine metagenome | biome: Polar Biome; feature: [ZZZ] marine water layer (ENVO:01000295); material: water (ENVO:00002006), including particulate matter (ENVO:01000060) such as... | depth 199 m
AATTCCGAAGAATTCGCAGCGACCACTTAGCCGGCTCCCGCTACTGAATTTTCCAGTATAGGCGACGCGCGTGCTTTACAGTATCCCCAAAATCTGACTTTTCTCTATATAAGGGCTTTATAATGTCTGGCCAGCAGTATAGATTAATAGCGTGCGGGCATAATCAGGCATCTCAGTATGATTTAAACAGAAATCACACCAGGAAGTAAGAATGTTAGGCGAACTAAACCCATGTGGAGGCGGCGACCCGATACCGCTGCTTTCCGAGGTGCTGCTGATTGGCCGGCGCGGTCGATGTGATATTACCTTGGATTTTCCCAATATCTCTTCGCATCATTGCCAGCTGGAGTTTCTCAACGGCTATTGGCGCGTGCGTGATATGAACAGCCGCAACGGCATTAAAGTGAATGGCGAGCGGTGCGAGATGAAATGGCTGATTCCCGGAGACAGGCTCTCCATTGCCAAGCACGAATTTGAAATCAATTACACCCCCCAATCTGATGAGCCTCCGCCGGAAGAAGAGAATCCTTTCGAAATGAGTCTGATGGAGAAAGCAGGTCTGGTGCGGCCGGAGAAGCGTCCGGAACGCTCGATGGCGCCTCCCGCTCAGAAGCCGAAGGAAATTGTCCTGCCTCAAGATGAATCGGAAATGACCGATGACGAACTGGGGCTGAAATTTCTGATTGATCTGGACAACGAACAGGACGGCTCAGCATGAAATTCGAACAATGGTTATGGAACCAGAACTGTAGTGGCTAAAAAAAAAGGAAAAAAGATCCGGGTTGCGTTTAAAAAAAACCGCCAGAAAAACGTTCGGCAGAATAAACTTTCGAGCCACCGGGTCGATGAACAGCTTGATTCGCAATACATGGATGCGACGGAACGGCTGAGCGGCAAAGGAGACCTGACGCGTCACCGCACCGTGATGGGCGTAGAGCAGGAAACCAAAGATGGCACTTCCATCGTGATCGACATTGATGAGAGTGCCTGTCTCAAAGGTCGCGTGATTCGCTCTCAGGGTTTGAATTCGGTTGTGCAGGCGGAAGACGGCGCTCGTTATGACTGCACGATACGTCGGCTTGTCAGAACGATGTCCCGCGATGACCGCAATGCTGTGGTGGCCGGCGATCATGTATTGATTCGATCGGACGGAGATGAAAAACAGGCGGTCATCGAGCGGGTGGAGCCGCGACGCTCTTATTTATCCCGAGGCAGTAAACGCCGCGAACATATTCTGGTCAGTAATATTGATCAGGCTGTGATTGTCGTCTCAGCCGCTGACCCTCCGCTGAAACCTTCGCTCATCGATCGTTTTCTGATCAGCTCGGAAAAAGGAAATATTCATTCCATCATCTGCATCAATAAAATCGACCTGGTCAACCCGATCGAATTCCAACCGTTGATCGGCGTTTATGCGCAGATGGGTTATGACATTGTGCTCACGAGCGTGGTTGATGGTACAGGCATTCCGCGTCTTAGATCGTTGCTCAAAGGAAAACAGTCGGTATTTTCCGGCCAGAGTGGCGTGGGGAAGTCATCTTTACTGAATCAGATCGACCGTCAGTTACTGCTGGAGACTGCGGAGATCAGTCAGGAGAGCCGTAAAGGGCGGCATACGACGCGATCGGCTGTTTTGCTGGAGATCTCAAGCGGAGGCTGGGTGGTGGATACGCCGGGCATTCGTCAGTTAGAGTTATGGGATGTGATCCCCGAAGAAGTCGAAGGTTTCTTTCGCGATTTTATTCCCTTTATTCCCCAGTGCCGATTCCCCGATTGTTCGCATACGCATGAATCCGGTTGCGGAGTGAAACGTGCCGTGGCCAATGATTTCATATCCCGGCAGCGCTACCAGAGTTATCTGAAAATCATTGCCGGCGATGAACCGCGGCCCGTATATCACCAGTGATGCCGCGGAAGACCGCTGTACCTGAATACGGGGGTGAATCGCAGCGGGCATTTTCTGCGGGACGACGGTTGATCCTCAATCACGACTTACTTAGACTCAGGGTGCCCTTTTGTAAGGTTCGTTAATCATTGAGCCTGCCAACAGTGCCTTCGATTTCCTGCCTGAAAACCTCCAGCTTTGAAAGTCGTTTCCATGAAACCGAGAACTCTCCCTACGTTTTGTTTTGCCGCACTGGCGCTCGTTGGTCTGTGTCTGTTCGTTCCCGAGGATTCTCACAGACTGTTAAGCCAGGAGCAGGCGGCGGTGAAAGCACAAACAACCGGTTGCCAAACGGTTTTAGATTTTGGTGCGCGCGGCGATGGGAAAACAGACGATACGGCTGCCATTCAGAAGATGGTTGATGCGTCTTTCGGTTCACTGCGTTTCCCGCGAGGTCGTTATCGTTTCACGAAGCCAATCGTGATTGATTTAAACAAGGTGGGACCGACTTCCATTTCCGGCGATGGCACGGCAACGATTTTGATGGAAGGGGCGGGGCCTGCGTTTCATTTTATTGGCACGCATAATGGCACCGCGAGTCCCAAAACGATGAATCCGGTTGTCTGGGAGCAGGAACGGACGCCGATGGTGGATGGGATTGAAATTGTCGGCAAGCACCCGGAAGCAATTGGAGTAGCCGCGACAAAAACAATGCAGCTCACCATTACGCGTCTGGTCGTCAGGCAGGCCTTGCATGGAATTCATCTATACGAACGAAATCGGAATGTAGCGATTGACGATTGTCATCTGTATCAGAATGAGGGTGTAGGCATTTATCTGGAGAAGTTGAACCTGCATCAGATTAACATTTCCGATTCGCATATCAGCTACAATAAAATGGGCGGGATTGTCGTTCGAGAAAGTGAAATCCGGAATATTCAGATTGGCAATTGCGATATCGAAGGCAACATGGGCGAGGACACGCCGCCAACGGCGAATGTGTTATTTGACATTTCAAAGGGCTCTCTACGGGAAGGTGCGCTCTTTGGTTGTACGATTCAGCATACGAATGATGCTCCCGATTCCGCCAACGTGCGGTTCATTGGCAATGGTCCCGAAAACCCGCACAAGGTCGGCAACTTTGCAATCGCGGACAATTCCATGAGCGATGTCGCCGTCAATATTCATTTGAAGCACGCGCGCGGGATTACGATTACCGGCAATACACTCTGGCAGGCCTACGAACATAATCTGCTGGTTGAAGATTCATCGTATATTGTGCTGGGGGCCAATCTGCTGGATCGCAACCCGGACTACCGGGCCGAGACAAAAAATGCGAACGTCTTCAAAGACTGCAGCGATTGCACGCTGAACAGCCTGAATATCAAATCCACGCAGGAAGTGGCCGCCGGTCTGATTCTGGAAAACTGTGAGAGAATGAATATTACGAACTGCTCGGTGCGTGAATGTGAGCATGGCGGCATTTTACTGAAGAATGTGAAGCAATCGCGCATTTCCGATTGCCTGATTACAGAAGCGCCTGAAAACTTTGCCATCCGCGTGACCGGAGGCCAGCAGAATCAGGTGACCGACAATCTGGTGTCCGGTTCGATTGAAATGGGATCAGGAACCGCGGCGACGAATAACCTGACGATGGAATGAGCCGATCCGCGATGCGATCGCGCCTGCCGAATGTTCATCTCCCGCATGTGAAATGATCTCGGTTAGAATTCTGATGCGCAGCGACAGCCTGTGTCCAGGTTGATTCCAGCGTCTCCAGGACATTTCTGAAGAACGGTGATGTTCCATGAATCAAAAATGAATCTAAATGAAGTGTCGCTGATCGGGCTCTTGTTAGAGCATGAATTCGCTGTTGATTTGGAATGTGTCTGGCTTGTTGCTGTTGCGGAAATGCTGAAAACAAAGGATTTTTAAAGGTATCAGGTTCGAACAGGGTGAGAAGTATTCACCTGAAGATCTTCCTCCCCGCGCACGCGCGCGACGCTTACTACGCAGTTTCGGGAAGGCCTCGCTTGTATCAAGAAAAAAACACCCCTGAAAAACAAGGGTGTTTTTGAAATTCGGAACGTATTGGAATTGTCAAGCAGTATCTGTCTGCCAATGAAAATGAGATCGGACAGAACCGTTTACATATCCGCCATCCAGTCCTGCAGGGCTCTGACCTGAGGTGTTGGATCGTCCGCGAGGGCTTCCAGGGCTTTGACCACCGCCAGACATCCGGGAATGGTGGTCACGCAAGTGACGCCATACGAAACCGAAGCGGAGCGAATTTTACCTTCATCGGTGCGCGAACCTTTTCCGCTGGGAGTATTGAAGATGAATTGCACTTCCTGATTCGCCATCATGTCCAGAAGATTCGGTCGGCCTTCCTTCAGTTTCTTGACGGTCGAGACTTCCAGCCCGGCGTCTTTGAGAACGCGGGCTGTTCCCGAAGTCGAAACGATCTTGAACCCCAGCTCAATCAACCGGCGAGCGGGTTCGATGATCATGTCCTTATAGACGTCAGCCATACTGATAAAAACGGTTCCTTCCGATGGCAGGCTCGTACTGGCGGCAAGCTGGCTTTTCGCAAAAGCCATTGCGAAACCTTCGGAGATCCCCATCACTTCACCCGTCGAACGCATTTCAGGGCCGAGGATAATATCCACTCCCAGGAATCGCGAAAACGGAAATACGCTCTCTTTGACTGAAGTATGTTTTGGCGTGGGTGCTCTGGTAACGCCCTGTTCGATTAACGAGACGCCGGCCATGACTTTCGCAGCGACACGGGGCAGAGAAAGCCCTGTGGCTTTGGAAACGAATGGCGACGTACGGCTTGCACGGGGATTCACTTCCAGAATATAGACCGTGTATTCCCCGTCCGTCTGTTTGACTGCAAACTGGAGGTTCATCAGGCCTTTGACTTTTAATTCTCGCGCCAAGGCATGCGTGGCCCGCTTAATTTCATCGATGACGGAATCAGGCAATGAGTGTGGCGGCAACACACAGGCCGAGTCACCGGAGTGAACGCCGGCTTCTTCGATGTGCTCCATCACGCCTCCGACCAGCGTCGTGATTCCGTCAGAAATGGCGTCGACGTCGACTTCGATGGCATCTTCCAGAAACTGGTCAACGAGCACGGGATGATCGGGCGAAGCGTTGACGGCTTCGTTCATATAACGCACGAGAGATTCCTCGTCGTAACAAATTTCCATGGCTCGTCCGCCCAGAACATAACTGGGACGAACCAGAATGGGATAACTGATTTTCTTAGCGACCGCACGTGCGCTTTCCGTGTCGGTAGCAATTCCATTCGGCGGTTGATGCAATTTGAGTTTCTCAAGAATGGCCTGAAAGCGTTCCCGATCTTCTGCTGCATCAATCATATCCGGGCTTGTGCCGATAATGTTGACACCGGCGGCTTCAAGACCGCGGGCCAGATTGAGGGGCGTCTGTCCGCCGAACTGCACGATCACGCCATCGGGTTTCATCCGATCGCAGATATTCAATACATCTTCGGTCGTTAATGGCTCGAAGAACAAATGGTCGGACGTGTCATAATCGGTCGAAACAGTTTCCGGGTTCGAGTTGACCATGATGCTCTCGATGCCCAATTCCTGCAACGCGAAAGAGGCCTGACAGCAACAGTAATCGAATTCAATTCCCTGCCCGATGCGATTAGGGCCGCCTCCCAGAATCATGATTCGGCGTTTGTGATCCGGATTTCCCGGTGTTTCATCTTCGTCTTCGTAGGTGGAATAAAAGTAAGGCGTAAAGGCTTCAAATTCCGCCGCACAAGTATCGACCTGCTTGAATGTGGCCTCAACCCCTAACTGCTTGCGATAGTGGCGTACGTCCATTTCAGTGGAATCCAGCCAGAAGGCCAACTGTTTGTCGGAATAACCAGCCTGTTTGATTTTTTTCATGAACGCGCTGTCCACGTCTTCCAGCCGGGATAACTGGCGGATTTCTCCTTCAAAATCGACCAGCTGCCTGATGTGATTCAGAAACCAGGGATCGATGTCGCTCAATTCATGAATTTGCTCTGTCGTCATGCCGAGCTTAAACGCATAACGAATATAGAAGATGCGGTCTTCATTGGGCACCGACAGTTTGGACTGAATGATGTCCTTGGATGGCTGTTTGGCTGTTCCCCACAAATCCTTATTGCCGCCCCCCAGGCCGAAGTGGCCAATTTCCAGGCCGCGGAGTGCTTTTTGCAGCGACTCTTTAAAAGTGCGTCCGATGGCCATGGTTTCCCCGACCGATTTCATCTGCACGGTTAAAACAGGGTCGGCGTCGGGAAATTTTTCGAAGGTCCAGCGTGGAATTTTTGTGACGACATAATCAATCGTCGGTTCAAAACAGGCCAGAGTCTGCCGCGTGATATCGTTGCGAATTTCATCGAGACGATATCCAACAGCGAGCTTGGCTGCAATTTTGGCGATGGGAAAGCCGGTCGCCTTTGATGCCAGCGCACTGGAACGGCTGACACGAGGATTCATTTCAATAATCGTCATCCGGCCCGTGTCGGGGTTGATGGCAAACTGCACATTGGAGCCGCCCGTTTCGACGCCGATTTCCCGGATACAGGCGATCGTAGCGTCTCTCATCCGCTGGTATTCTTTATCTGTCAGAGTTTGCGCTGGTGCAACGGTGATGGAGTCCCCGGTATGGATGCCCATTGGATCAAAGTTTTCAATCGCGCAGATAATAACCACATTGTCGGCCTGATCGCGCATGACCTCCATCTCATATTCTTTCCATCCCAGGATGGATTCTTCCAGCAGTACTTCATTTACCGGAGACAGCGCGAGGCCACTACGTACTTTTTCGTCGAACTCCTCGCGATTGTAGGCAACCCCGCCACCCGTTCCGCCGAGGGTATAACTGGCACGAATGATGATCGGCAGGCCGATCTCCTTCATCGCGACATTGGCCTCTTCCATGTTATGGACCACGGAACTGCGGGGACAATCCAGTCCAATTTTCATCATGGCTTCTTTGAACTGGTCGCGGCTTTCCGCTTTGGCGATGACCTCTTCCCTCGCACCAATCAGCTCAACCCCCAGTTGATCGAGGATTCCCCGGCGGGCGAGATCCATGGCGGCGTTTAAACCGGTCTGGCCACCCAAAGTCGGTAACAGGGCATCGGGTTTCTCGATTTCGATCACTTTTTGGATATATTGCCAAGTGATCGGCTCAATGTACGTTCGATGAGCAGTTTCCGGATCGGTCATGATGGTCGCTGGATTGGAATTCACCAATACCACCTCATAACCATCTTCTCGCAAAGCTTTACAGGCTTGAGTGCCGGAATAGTCAAATTCACAGGCCTGGCCAATCACAATGGGACCGGAGCCTATGATCAAAATTTTCTTAATATCGTCGCGTCTGGGCACTTTTTCACATCACCTTAACAGCAAATGTTCATTATTCTCTGGCTGCAATACAAAATTTTTGCGCAAATCTTCCCAACGTTAACAAGCACACCAGAATAATCAAGCAAAGCAGGCCAGAAAGTACCAGAACGGCCTTTTATAACATCCGATTCCGTGTCTTAAAGGCAGGAATGAGAGCAGGCACAGATAACCCGAATCAGCAAGTTGCGATTTTGCAACATTCAAGCCCGTTCCCCTTTGGTAAAACCTGTGTGAGGTGTTTTCACTCTGATTGATCAGCGGATTGACTGAGTCATTCAATAATTCCTGAACTGTGTTCTGGACAGAGCAGCTGAAACGATCGGATGGGATGTAGCAGTTTTACGATGTCATCCCCAATTCAACCGGAAGCTTTAAGTTCTTTTTTAGAAGCACTTTGTTAAATCAGGAGGGTATTATATCTCTCATTTCGTCCAGATACACAAATGAAATCTTTCCCTCCCTTCAGATACAGGCATTCCATTCAATTCACTTTCATCAATGAACAGCGGTGAGAATTTGTTGGGTTACCGCCTCATGTTTACGGATAAAAACATAAGCTTTGCTTACATGCTGTTATTACGAATTGTGAGTCAATTTATTCGTCTGCGAGTAACTCCAGAAGAAGCAGAAATGGAACTGAATATGGCGGAGCACGGTGCTACCTCAGAAATGTATGAACTGCTGAATGCGATGGAGCAGCATATTCAAGGCGATTCCAGTCTCATCAAGGACCTGGATGAAAACAGCAACTTCGGATTAATCGCCAAACAGTACAACCGTCTCTCTGAAATTCGCGATCAGGCGATCAATACTCTGAAAGACCGGACTGACAACCTGGAAATCGTACGCAGAGAACTGGAAGAAAAAGCGGAACGACTGAAGCAGGCCAACGAAGATGCAGAAGCGGCATCGCGTGCTAAAAGCGAATTTCTGGCAAATATGAGCCACGAAATACGAACGCCCATGACGGCAGTTCTGGGATACACAGATCTTTTGATTGAAGAAAGCTGGGGGCGCCCGGGTAGTTTGAAACTACTCGAAGTCATTAAGCGAAATGGAAATTATCTGCTGGAAATCATCAATGATATCCTCGACATCTCTAAGATTGAATCAGGAAACCTCACTATTGAAACCATTCAATTTTCGCTGATGGAAAAACTGAAGGAAATCCATTCTTTGATGAGTGTGCGTGCGGAAAACCAGGAGATCCGATTCAAGCTGTCTTTCAAGGGCAAAATTCCCGTTGAGATCCAGAGCGACCCCACACGCCTCAAGCAGATTCTGATCAACCTGATTGGTAACGCGATTAAATTCACTCCCGACGGCGGAAGAGTGTCAATGGAAACTTCATTTTTGACTGCGGAATGTGGAACGCCGTTGTTACAGTTCAAAGTCCAGGACACTGGAATTGGAATGACTTCAAAACAAATAAAGAATCTGTATCAGCCCTTTGTCCAGGCAGACACGTCCACTTCTCGCAAGTTCGGAGGCACAGGTCTGGGCCTGGCCATCAGCAAACGGCTCTCTAAAATGCTGGGAGGTGATCTGGTTTGTGAAAGTGTTCCTAAAGCAGGGACCACCTTTACTTTAACGGTTAAAATTGGTGACTCGAAAACGATCCAGTTTCATGATGATTCAACGGCCGCATTAAAGGCGATTCAGTTAAGCAGCCTGCAGGGTTTTGGACCTTCGGATCAAAAGATTAAAGGAGTTTGTTCCGTGCTGCTGGCAGAAGATGGAATCGATAATCAAAGATTGATTTCCACGCTACTGAAAAAAGAAGGTGCACGAGTGATGCTGGCAGAAAATGGCGAAATCGCCGTCAGGCGCGCCCTGGATGCGCTGGAAAACGGGAAACCGTTTGATGTCATCCTGATGGATATGTCGATGCCCATTCTGGACGGTTACGGTGCCACCCAGAAGCTGCGAGAACTGGGATACGATTTGCCCATTGTCGCTTTAACAGCCCATGCCATGAGTGGTGATCGTGACAAATGTGTTGAAGCAGGCTGCAATGATTATACGACAAAACCTGTCAATCGGGAGCAACTCAGGAAAATTGTACGCACCTATCAATCTGGAATTTCGAAAGAAGCTTCAGTTCAAACAATGAGTTAAATGATCAGCGTTACTTATATCAGCCGATCGCGATTTAATTCCAGAAACTCTTCGGCCCAGTAGTAATCGTCCAGCAAACCTTCTGTTTCATATCCCATTAAATGGTAGGCAATAAAAATCGCTTCAATGGTCGCCAACCCGACTGCAGGGTCATCAAACTGCTTGGAAACCCGCGGGTAAGCGGTTTCCCAGACAGGTAAACTGCGAACGGGCAGTTCTTCATAATCGGGCTCCATCTTTTCGGCCAGTCGCCAGGTACCATCCAGAACCAGTAATCCTGCAGCAGCGTCTGCTGGACTGATTTGTGGACCTCCCATGCCCAGCCGGACATAGTGGGGCAGCTTCTCAGGTTCTTTTCGAGGGTGCTTCCAGAAAACAAAATCCTCACGCGTACGCAAAGATTGTACGGTGCACTTACTTTTTCGTTCCTTGGGATGAACGACAATAATCGTGGGGAGATGCGGAACAGACACAAGACCATGCTCTACTTTTTAAAACGAATTCGAATCAATGAACGGCAAGTTCTCTGATTTTGTCTGGGGAAGTCTGAAAACTCAAAAGCTCAGGATTCTGCCTGATATTTTTTGATGAGTTCTTCCTGGGCGGCGATTTCCTGCTCGAGATTTTTCACTTCCTGGGCATCGTCCATTTGCTCCCTGGCGCCCGTTAATCGCTGGCGCAATTTTTGAATTTTTTGACGTGCTACGTCGATCTGTTTTTTCTGTTTCTTGTTCAAGTTCATCTCAGTCTGATTTTCCTCTCATTAGGTTGCCGATCTTCTTCTCGAATCGATCAATATACCATAACTGACTCTATGATTGTAGACTCACCGCTGATCAACGCTGAAAAAACAGGCTCAGGCAACACAGAAACATGACTGCCAGAAACGAAAGTGCGCCGATGGAAAACCGCCATAGTAATAACAGTTCCACCACGATCAATGCCAGGACGGTAAACAGCAGGTTTTCAGACAGGCCGGCATGCGAATTTCGGTCTGCTGACAATTCGTTCAACAGGCTGGGTGCGCTGGACTGACTGCGAAAATATTGTGAAGGAATCTGTTGTGGTCCAATATGCTTCAAATCGCTTTCCTGCGGAGAGACATTCACTGCGTAAAGTGTTTTCTCTGAAGCAGACTTTCCCCAGTCCAGTTCGTAAATTCCGGATTGAAGGGTCTGGTTGAAGGTGATGGTTCTGGTTTCCGTATTTGTGTCGAGCACACTCAGCAGCGGAAACTCTTCCTGATCAGGGGCAATCATCCGGGGAGAAAGAGTCAATTGATTCTCCAACGCCATAATTTCCAGTGGCTGACCAATCAGAGTCTCCCGTTTTCCCCATTTTCCGGTGGAAACATACAGCACAAGTTCATTCATCATCGGGGGAAAACTCGGCCAGATCGCCCACGTTCCCCAGTGACGATCCAGGGATGTTGTGACCAGAATCATCTTGCCTCGCCCTAAACTGCTTTCGACAATCGCCGGGTCATTCGTATCATAATTTAAAATCAGGCGTGTATTGGGGTCGGGTAAAATTTCCGCCTGAAAGTATTCGTAGAGGTGTGTTGTTTCCAGGCCCGCATCGGGATTCCCTTTGAAGATTTCAATCACCGGATGCTGGTATTTTAAAGGGTCGAATTCGAATACGTTCGTGTGCTTTTGCGCGTCTCCGTGGCGATTCAGTAATTTCAATGGCAGCAGCCCGGCGCCTGGCTGGAACAGAGTTTGATTGTAATTTTCCGCATTCACCTGTGCTCCGAGACTGATAATCAATCCACCGCCACGTTGAACGTAACTTTTTAACAGATCCCGTTCATTTTCGGTAAACAATGCCACATCACAAATCACGACGGCGTCATACAGGCTCAATTCCGTATTGGCCAGTTCACCTTCGCTGATCGCGTGAGGTTTGATAATTCCCTGCCAGGGCTGTTCTTTCAAAGAGGGTGACAATGCCAGTTCCAGATAATCGGTGGCCCGTCCCATCGATTCTCCTGATTGCCTGCCATTCACCAGCAGCACATTGATTTCTTTTTTCACGGGCATGATTTTCCAGCGACGATTATCCAGCGGCAGGCGATCTTCCGCGAGTCTGACTTCCAATCGATGATCGCCGACTCGTGTAAACTGGTGCGTGAATTCTGCTTGAATATCTGCATTGGCGGGAAGATCGACCAGTTTCTGATTCACGAGCTGCCCATCTACAAACAATTGCAGATTGACATCATCCTGATTCAGCGAACCGAAATTATGCAGCGTGATTCCCAGTCGAACCGGCTGGTTCAGCGTGGCAAAAACAGACTTGCTGGAGAAGTCGATCACAGCCAGGTTTGATTCTTCCGCGAGGCCGATGTCTTTCAAAATCAAAGTCGATTTTTTTGAAATGGCTTCCATTAATGAGCGAATGCGGGAGCTTTCCTGATCCGTCTGCGTGGGTGACCAGCTTTGTGCCTGAAAATCACTGATCACAATCACTTCTTTTTGTGCCAGTTCTTGCGCCTGTCCCAAAAACTCCAGAGCCGTCTGCAAAGCCTGGCCTGCGTTTCCATATTCCTCTGTAGGCTGCATCCGCGTGATTTCATCCAGGACATACGCCTGCTGCCGGGAAGGTCGTGAGATCAATGCCTGCGGGGACGCGCTGGAAATCTGAATCAGTTGAAAGGCGTCTCCCGGATTCGAAGCGGAAACCTGGGACCGGGCGAGTTCTCTCGCCTCTTCGAAGATTGATTGTTCTTCTCCATTCCACCGCATACTGAAAGAGGTATCGATCACCAGGATACGGTGCACGGGGGCAGCCGATTCAAAAAAAGCGCCTTGCACGGACCAATAAGGACGGGAAAAGGCCATCGCCAGCAACAACAGAATCAAACAGCGGACTAACAACACAAGCAACTGTTCGAACCTGACGCGCCGCGAATATTTTTTGGTCGCGATCAGTAAAAATTTCATCGCCGCCCATTCGGTCTCGATAAACTTTCGTTTATGCAGCAAATGGATCAGTATCGGTATGCCTGCCGCCAGCAAGCCCGCCAACAGCCACGGGCTGGCGAATCCAAAGGCCAATACGGGATGAAATGAATATTCGAACATGAAATTGAAATTCGGAAAAATTTTAAGAACCAACTCGCGTCTGACGATGTGACAAAAATGCTGATAAAGCGACATCCAGAAATGCATCGGTGCGAATCAAGGCATAATCCATTTTTAAATCGCGACAGCCCCGCTGGACGGTCTTTAAAAACTGTTCGAATTCCGCCTGGTACGCTTTTTTTAATGAACGGGGCTCGGCCATCTGTTCGGGTTGATTTTCCAGACCTCGAAACAGCACCGGCTCTTGAAACGGAAAATCCTGCTCGGCCGGATCGATCACCTGCAGCAGACTCACATCATGTTTTCGATGCCGAAAATGTTTCAACCCTGACATGACGGAATCAAGATCATCGAACAGATCACTGATAACAATAATCAAACTGCGGCGATTGATGCGCTCAGCCAGTTCATGAAACACCTTCCCCAGTCCCGATTCGCCTGCCGGCGCGGTATGTTCCATTGTGTAATAAATCTGCTTCAAATGAGTCGGCTGGCTGGCTGGTCTGAGAAAATCAACCACACGATCATTGACCGTACACATCCCGACGGCATCCTGCTGTTTGATCACCACATATGCCAGCGCTGCTGCCACCATTCGACCATATTCCCATTTTGAAAGCGCCGCGTTGGCAGAACGATAGCGCATCGACTCGCTGCAGTCGAGAATGAGATAACAGGTGAAATTTGTCTCGGCTTCAAATTGTTTGAGATAATAACGGTCGGACTTGGCATAAACTTTCCAGTCGACATAACGCAGATCGTCGCCAATCGCGTATTCCCGATGCTGCGCAAACTCGGCAGAAAAACCATGAAAAGGACTCTTATGTGAACCCGAAACATAGCCTTCCACAATCTGCCTTGCCGCAAGATCCAGATTCTGGACTTTAGCGAGCGTCTGCGGATCTAAATACCTGCGGTAATCGTCCATCAAGCTTTTCCTGCGAGGAATCGACGGAAATGAGTTGTATCAATCGGTCTACAATCTTGTCGGGAGTCATGCCCTCGGCTTCGGCATTAAAGTTCGTAATGATACGATGCCTTAATACCGGATGCGCGACCGCACGCACATCATCCGTGCTCACATACATCCGCCCGTGCAGAATTGCCCGCGCTTTCGCCCCCAGAACCAGATTCTGACTCGCACGCGGCCCCGCGCCCCAACTCACAAACTCCCGGATAAAGTCGGGAACATCATCAGATTGAGAATCGTTGCCCCCTCTGACGCGCGTCATGCGGGCAAACTGCATGGCATAACGGATCACATGGTCAGCCACAGGCACTTTGCGAACCAGCGACTGGAATGATAACAGCTCATCCAGGTCCAGTACTTTCTTGACTGAATAAGATTCGTCAGACGTCGTCTGCCGCACGATGGCAAATTCTTCCTCTTCGCTTGGATAATCGACCTTGATCTCAAACATGAACCGATCCAGCTGCGCTTCAGGCAGTGGATAGGTTCCCTCCTGCTCAATCGGGTTTTGTGTCGCCAATACAAAGAACGGAACAGGTAGTTTATGCTTGCGGCCCCCCGCTGTGACCTGATGCTCCTGCATCGCTTCCAGCAGGGCAGCTTGTGTTTTGGGAGGCGTGCGGTTGATTTCATCCGCCAGCACCACATTCGAAAATATGGGCCCGGCCAGAAATTTGAAATCGCGATTGCCGGTGCTTTTATCTTCCTGTATGACATCGGTTCCGGTAATGTCAGCCGGCATTAAATCGGGTGTGAACTGCACGCGATTAAAAGACAAATTCAACGTATCCGCCAGAGTGTGTACAATTAACGTTTTTGCCAGCCCGGGAACACCCACCAGCAGACAATGGCCGCCTGCCAGCAGCGAGATCATCAACTCTTCGACCACCTGATGCTGCCCGATAATTACCCGGTTCACTTCCTGCATCAGTCGTTCGTATGCCTGATGTAATTTTTCAACCGCTTCCAGATCGGAAGATTCCATCGTAGGATCGCTGCTCACGATATTGCCAGTTTCTTGTTCGAAGAAAAGAAAAACGCCCGCTCAATGTGTCAATGACTATTGTGACGAGCGAGCCCCCGTACGTGCAAGGCTGTTTGGCAGTGTTCTTAACTGTCGGCGCCTTTTGCTCCCCAGGGAGCAATTTGCGTAAGACCTTTGGTTGCCTTCAGTTCAGCATAACACTCCGGCATATCAAAGACCGTTAATACATTGGGAACCAGAGTGGATAATGGCCATTCATAGTGCTCGGTCTCTGCAATTTCACTGAAAGAGGTCAACGCATTTTTCAGCGTCACCTGTTTCACCTGTGGCGAAAACAAAGCCGCAAACGTAGCCGGCAAAGCGCCCCAGCCACGACCGATCAGATGAATATCGGAATGACCGTTTGCTACCAGCCAGTCGAGTACTCGCAGGACGTCAAATGTCTTTTGACCGAGATAAGGGTCATCCAGCATTACGGCATGTGCGGCATAGAAGTAATCGCTGCCGTATGGAGTAAAAAACGAATTTGCGCTGGTCGTATCGGGCAGCGACTCACCAATGCCCCGCACGTCACAGGTATAAAGGACACGTTCTTTTTCCTGGCCGGCTTTTTTCAACAGCGGTTCTTCCTGCAGTTCGGCATCCGAGGAAACGTGTGAAATGTACAACGTCGCCAGCTTGCCGGCATCCTGAGGAGGACGAGAATAAAGCTGCTCATCGGAAACACGGTACACGACCGCCTGAATTCCCGGTTCCGTTTCCACGGCATAGGTAATGGAATGTTTGCGAGGATAGTTTTTGCCTCCCCGGTTTCGCAAGATGCGATAATCGGGTGTGCCCTCCACATGTTTCAATCGCAGTGTTTCTGCGACTGCCGACTGCAGGGCGGCACCAGATTTTGGTTTACGCTGTTTTGCCAGATCCTGTGATCGTTCTGCAGTAAAGACATGGATCGGTTTGGAATCAAGATCAGCTACAGAGCCTTTGGGAGTACACCACAGTGTTTCGTCTTTTTCAATCGTCAGCTTCGGCTCTTTTGTTTCATCAGAAATGCCGGTTGCCTGATTGAACCATTCATACATGGCTTCACGATTTTCCTGCGAATAACCGTGATAGGTCGGGCCGACAAAAAGTGAAACATTTTCTTCCTTGCCCAGCAGTTTATAGAGCCGTTTCAATCGCAAATACGCTTCCCGCGCGCCGCGAACATCAAAGAAATCCCGTTCCTTGCTCAGAATCCGCACCGGATTCGGAGCCTGCGCTGCTAAAAAATCGGCGTGATCGAGTTCGAGTGCCAGCACTTTGGGCGGACACTGTTCGGTATCTGCGGGAAGCTCATTTTCCATATTGCGCCGGAACGTGGTCACGAAACAGCTGGGGGCCGCCATCGTCCAGCGCGGTTCGACTCCACACAACCAGGTCGTCATTGTTCCGCCGCCGGAATTACCGGTGACACCAACCCGCTTGGGGTCGACTTCTTTGCGGGTCAACAGATAATCCAGCGCGCGAATGCCATCCCAGGCACGCCACATTGAAAGATTTTCACCTACCAGAAATTGTTGATTGCCTCCATGCAGGTGTTCCTTCACCCCCACGCCAATGGTCGATTTCAGATCGTCGCCGCTATATTGAACCCGCTCTCCCTGACCAATGGGATCGAAGATCAGAACAACGTACCCTTTTCTGGCCAGCCCCTGTGAAAACGACTGATAGGCGGCTTCGGCTTTGCCATTGTGCGAGTGACCACAGGTCCCCACAACACCCGGCATCGGTTCCGTAATTCCTTTCGGAATATAGAGGTTCGCCGTGACGAGAAAGCCGGGACGACTTTCGAAGATGACGTTTTCGATAGTATAAGTATCACGGTCCGTGGTTTTCGTGATGCGTGCATTTAAAGGAGTGCGTTCCGGATTCGGCCCAAATGCTTCCCGGATTCGTTTTTGCACGGAGCGCACATATTCTTCTGCGTCGGCTTTGGTTTTTAACGAATCGAGCCGCTCCACCGTTTTCGCTTCCTGTTCTCTGACCCGGTTAACGAAGTACTCCTGAACCATTCGAGGGAAGCGATTCAATGTTTTATTTTCAGGATGGGACGCTGCGGGAGCCGCCACCAGTTCCTGAATGACCAGGTTCTCTAACAGACTCAAACCAACCAGACTCATGCCCCCTGCTTGTAAAAAAGAACGTCGCGAGAGATCTTCGAACCGGTCAATCGACTGTTTTGAGCCCGACATTATGAATGATCCTGATGAAAATAATATTAATTATGAAACTGCGAAACAGTGCGGCGCCACTGTAGAAAAAGACTGGAACACGCCGAAACAAAGTTTCTGAACTCGAATAATGATTGCTACATGCGTTGATTGGTATCAAATCCTGGTTTTCTTTACAATTAGCTTCTCTATAATGGATTTCATTCAGACAATTGTACAGAAAAATTTCACTTGTTTTTGCATAATTCCATAACACCTGTTGACCAGGTAGTCTGTTAGTTGAAAAGCAAGACAGATTTCAGTAATTCTGAATCTTAGAAATACGATAGTGCTCCCCCGCTGCTTTAGCAGACATTCCCTTCAGAAATGGATCTTTAATGGAAGTTCGTTCCCAGCAAAAAACTGCAAGCCTGGTCAAGACACTTCACGACAATATTTCGAGCGTACTTATCGGCAAACCGGAGGTGGTGCAGCTCGCGATTGTGACATTGCTGGCAGAAGGTCATATTCTGATCGAAGATGCGCCTGGTGTAGGGAAAACTTCACTGGCGAAAGCGATCGCGAAAAGCCTGGATTGTAATTACACACGGGTTCAGTTCACGCCTGATATGCTTCCTTCGGATATTCTGGGATCGAATGTCTTTCTCCCGAACCTGGGTGAATTCGAATTTCGAAGAGGTCCCATTTTTTCCAATGTGCTCCTGGCAGATGAAATCAATCGCACACCGCCCCGCACACAAAGCGCCCTGCTGGAAGCGATGAACGAAGGGCAGGTGACCGTAGAGGGACAAACGATTACACTGCAGCCTCCTTTCTTTGTACTGGCCACGCAAAATCCGTTTGAATTTGAAGGCACATACCCTTTGCCGGAAAATCAACTCGACCGATTCATGATGTGCATCGATATCGGTTATCCTGAACGTTCAATCGAACGCGAAGTTTTAATCCAGCATCGTTCAGGCGAACCTGTGAATACGCTGCAACCTGTGCTGTCTGTGAAAAATTTGAGAGAAATGCAGCAGGCGGTACACGAGGTGCGAGTTGATGATTCTTTGACCGACTACATTCTGGAAATTGTGGAAATCACTCGTAATCATCCGGAGCTCACCTTAGGTGTCAGCACACGGGGGGCAATCACCTTTTCGCACGCGGCCCAAAGTAAAGCATTTACGGAAGGGCGAGATTATGTCACGCCGGATGACATCAAGCAGCTGGCAGTGCCGGTGTTGGCACATCGGGTCATCACCAAATCTCTGGTACGTGAAAACCAGCGGGCGCGCGCCAGTGAAATCATTCGCCAGATTCTGCAACAGACTGCGGTTCCGGGATAAACTGGGGTATCCGCCGCCATCCTGAATTTTTGCCGTTCTGCCATTATTAAATAGTCGCCAGTAACGGTATTGGATAAGATACTGAATACTTACCGGCGGTGAAGTCGAAGTTTGGCCCGCCGCAGCAGCCTAAAACGTTTTACCGGGCAATGAGCCATCTGCCCGCTTCCGGAGGAATGAAAATGGATTTGAACCGAAACTCAAACTGGTGGTTCGCCCTGTTTCTTGCTACTTTTTTCACCAGTTCAAACTGGAACCAGCAAATGTTGTCTGCCAATGATGATTCTAAAAAGACGCCACAGCAAAGTTCGGCAGAGTCAACGGACATCAAAGCTGAAGCCGTGTTTACCAACCGGCTGGCAAAAGAAACCAGCCCTTACCTGTTGCTTCACAAACATAACCCTGTGGACTGGTTTCCCTGGGGCCCGGAAGCATTTGAAAAAGCAAAGCAGGAAAACAAAATTATCTTCCTCTCGGTCGGATACAGCAGTTGCTACTGGTGTCACGTGATGGAACGGCTGGTCTTTGAGAATGCTGAAATTGCCAGGTACATGAACCAGCATTTTGTGAATGTTAAAGTGGACCGGGAAGAACGTCCCGACATTGACGACATTTATATGACTTCGTTAACCGTTTACTATCATCTCATTGGCGCGCCCTCGAATGGCGGCTGGCCTTTATCGATGTTTTTGACTCCGGATCGGGAACCATTTGCCGGCGGCACCTATTTTCCTCCCACTGATCAGGGAGGACAAATGAGTTTTCCCCGCGTCCTGCAACGCGTGAATCAACTCTGGTCGGCTGATAAAAAACAGGTCCAGCAAAGTGCGACGATCATTGCCAAAGAAGTCGCCCGCCTGCAGAAAGAGGAGGTGGCATCTGAAACCATTGCCATCGAAAGTAAACTGGTCAAAGCGGGTGTCAGAGCAATCAATGCCGGCTATGATGCCGAATTTGGCGGGATCGATTTTGCTGAAGACAGTCCGAATTCTCCCAAGTTCCCGACTTCGTCCAAGCTCGTGCTCTTACAATACGATATCGAGTCCCCCGCACAAGACGCCACGTCTGCGGAATCCGCAAAAGTCCTCTATCACACACTCGACGCGATGGCGAACGGCGGGATCTATGACCACCTGGGAGGCGGCTTTCATCGCTACAGTACAGACCGTTACTGGCATGTACCCCACTTTGAAAAAATGCTTTACGACAATGGGCAACTGGCCTCACTATATGCGAATGCGTTTGCACAAACCGGGAATGTTCAATACAAACAGGTCACCGAAGGAATTATTGATTTTGTGCTCCGGGAACTGACCGATCCGCAGGGGGGCTTTTATTCGGCTCTCGACGCTGAAACCGAGGGCATCGAAGGCGAGCGTTATGCCTGGACTCAGGAAGAAATCAAAACCATTCTCGGTGATGATTATCCTCTCTTTGCAGAATTCTACGGGTTGAACGAACCTGCCCGTTTCGAACACGGTTATGTACTACATCGAGTGACGTCACTGGAAGCATTGGCGGAAAAGCAGCAGACGACTCCTGCCGCACTCGAAACCAGACTCGCATCCATGAGCCAGAAGCTGTTGACGGTTAGAGATAAAAGAACAGCCCTGTTAAAAGACGATAAGATCCTGACCAGTTGGAATGGCCTGATGATTCAAGGCATGGCGACAGCAGGCCGGGTTTTGAAACGTCCGGAATACACGGCGGCCGCCGAAAAAGCGGCTCAGTTTATTCTCGATCAGATGCGGGATGAACAAGCTCACCTGTATCGCAGCTCTCGCGCAGGACAGGCACGGCTGAACGCCTATCTGGATGATTATGCGTTTCTCGTACAAGGAATGCTGGCCCTGCATCAGGCGACCGGGAAACAACACTGGCTGGATCAGGCCCGTCAACTGACCGACCTGCAGATTGAACTCTTCTGGGATCAGAAAGAACACGGCTTCTATTTCACGACTCATGATCACGAACAGCTGATCGCCCGCACCAAAAATGCATACGATGCCGCGATTCCCTCCGGCAACAGCATCAGCGTGCGCAATCTGATTCTCTTATCTGAGCTGACCCACGAACCAAAATACCGCCAGTACGCCGATCAGACACTGCAACTGTTTGGCAGGATCATCAAACGTTATCCCGGTCGTTGTGCCCAACTGGTGCAAGCCGTCGGCGAATATCTGGAAACGTCCGTCGATCAGAAACAATCTGCCGTTTCCATCCCTGCCGGTGATTTCATGTGGGAACAGGATCCCGCTCAAAACATCGTTGATAACGCTGAACAACTGGCTGCCATAAACCCCGGCATCGAATTACTGATCGCAGCAGGTCTGGGCCAGACCGAGCAAAAGAAAAACCTGGTTTCCGCCAAAGCTTATCTCTCCGTCGACAAACTGCCGGCGGGGAAAACCTGTCAGGTTGCAATCGTATTAACCATTGCGGAAGGCTGGCACATCAATACGAATCCTTCCAGCCCTGATTTTCTGGTGCCGACCACGTTTACTGTCAAGTCGATGCAGAATATCAAATTGACTAATGTCAAATATCCCGCCGGTCACGCATTCAACGTGGAGGGTTTTGATCAACCACTGCAGGTTTATGAGAAACAGGCCATCGTGCGGGGCACATTGGAAATTCCTGCTGACGCCGGCGGAAAAGAGGAACAGCTTGAACTCAATGTGAAATATCAGGCCTGCAATGACAAGACCTGCATTCGCCCCACCACCGTCAGCCTTAAAGGGAAATTCCACGTCGCCCAACCCGGTGAACCGGTGAAGCAGGTCAATCAGCAGTGGTTCCAGCCCGAAGTGAAAAACTGAGTTTATTACCGCGATTTGAAAAGACCTCGGTTGATAGTTTGAGATAATATTTCTTTTAAAGGTTCAGGATGAACGCTATGCAATACGAAGAACAACCGCTGGTAAAAACCAAAATCATTGCCACCGTCGGACCGGCTTCTGATTCTCGCGAGATGCTTCACAAACTGATCATCGCCGGCGTGGATCTGTTTCGGCTCAACTTTGCACATGGGAAACATGACTGGTTGGCGGGGATTGTGAAAAACATCCACGAAATTTCTGACGAAATGGAAAAGCCCGTTGGAATACTCGGTGATTTATCCGGTCCGAAAATTCGTCTGGGGGTTTTGCCGGGTGGCGAAATCAAATGCCTTCAAGAGATGCGTTTCCGTTTCATTCGTGGAATCGAATCCGACAACCCACAGGAATTGACCTGCACTTACGAGCCTCTGATCGAAGATCTCCGCGTTGGTGATCCAGTCCTTTTGGCAGATGGCATGGTTGCCATGCGCGTGGTAGATAAGTCCGTCGACGGAGAATATGTGGAGTGTGTTGTCGAGCGGGAAGGAATCATTCGCAGCAAGCAGGGGGTAAATCTGCCGGGTGTTCAACTCAGCACGCCCTGTTTGACAGAAAAAGACCTCAAAGATCTTGCCTGGGCCATCGAACACGGGCTGGATTATATCGGGCTGAGCTTTGTACGTTCGGCAGATGATATCACACAACTGAATGAGGAAATTGACAAACTGAACCCCGTTGATCGTCCGCATATCATCGCAAAAATTGAAAAGATTGAAGCTGTCAGCGATATCGAACAGATTCTCAAACTGACCGATGCGGTGATGGTCGCGCGGGGTGATCTGGGCGTGGAAGTCGATATCGAACGGGTTCCCATCATTCAGAAACGGATCATTCATCTCTGTAACCAGTATCGCGTGCCGGTGATTACAGCCACGCAGATGCTCGACAGTATGCAGTTTAATACTTTCCCCACACGCGCTGAAGCCAGCGACGTGGCCAACGCCGTTCTGGATGGCAGTGATGCCGTGATGCTTTCCGGTGAAACAGCGGTGGGCGTCAGTCCGCTGGCAGCCGTGGAGATGATGAGTCGCATCGTTCGGGAAGCCGCCCGGATCCTCTCTTCGAATCTGCACTCGGAAGAAAATACCAGCAACCGTCGCCTGCATGCCCGTGAAGTCACGGAAGCGGTCACACTCGGCGCTGGTATCACCGCGGAAAAACTGGACGCCGACCTGATGGTCACCTGCACTCACGAAGGCAAAACAGCAATGGCGCTCTCCAAGCAGCGTCGCACCGTGCCCACGGTCGCTTTAACCGACCGACCGGCCACTGCACGCCGTATGACGCTTTACTGGGGAGTCACTTCACTTCTGACCGATGTGGTCGATAAATCACCCCAGAAAATTCTTAAATACATTGTAACGTACGGTAAAAAACATGGTTTCCTTTCCACGGGCAGCCAGATCGTACTGATTTCGGGAACCGACTGGACTTCGTTGGGACATGACATGCTGCTGGTTCACGAAGTAAAATAATGATGATTCTGAACGTATTTCCCTTGAGGACGCCATGACGCAAAAACCGACTCTGATCGCAACGATACTGTGTGCCAGTTTGATTTCTCAAATCGGTTTTAGTGATGACTGGCCGCAATGGGGTGGTCCTCAACAGGATCTCGTCTGGCGGGAAACCGAGATAGTCAAAACTCTCCCCACATCAGGTTTGCTGCCCCGCGTCTGGTCTGCTCCACTGGGCGAAGGTTATTCCGGCCCCGCCGTCGCTGAAGTCAATTCCCGCTGGTGTGTTTATGTGACAGACCGTATTTTCAAACAGCGCGTAGGTTATGAACGGGTTCTCTGTCTGGACGCTGAAACCGGAAAACAAATCTGGATCTATGAATATCCGGTTGAGTATTCGGTCAGTTATCCCGCCGGCCCCCGTTCGACACCCGTGATCAACGACGGCCGCGTCTATACACTCGGCGCGCAAGGCCATTTATTCTGCTTCGACGCGGAAAACGGCAAGGTGATCTGGCAAAAAAACTTCGTCGAGGATTTTGGCACCAAACTTCCCACCTGGGGTTCGGTGGCTTCGCCACTCGTCGATGGTAATCAACTCATCGCGCTGGTGGGCGGCACACAGAATTCACTCGTCGTCAGCTTTGATAAAACAACCGGTAAAGAACTCTGGCGGTCACTCGAGGATTCCGCCGTCGGTTATGCACCGCCGGTCATTTTCACATTCGGTGGTAAACGGGAACTGATTGTCTGGCATCCGAGCGCTGTCTCTGCTCTGGATCCGAAAACCGGCAAACTGATCTGGGAAGTTCCACATGGAGTCCGTTATGGACTCAGCATCGCCACGCCACGCCAGGTGGGGAACCGTCTGTTCGTCGCCAGTTTTTATAATGGGCCGCGCATGATTGAAGTCTCCGACGATGGCAGTCAGGCAAAAATCGTCTGGTCGGGAAACAGTGACAGCGAAATTAATACAGATGGCCTGCACCCGATTATGATGACCCCCATTTTTAATGGTACGCATATCTACGGCGTTTGCAGTTATGGCCAACTGCGGTGTCTTGATGCAAACAATGGACGGCGTCTGTGGGAAACGGAAAAAGCGACCGGCAAGGGACGCTGGTGGAACGCCTTCATCATTCCGCATGAAGACCGGTACTTCCTGCACAACGAGCAAGGTGATCTGATCATTGCTCATTTGACTCCCCAGGGATACGAAGAAATCAGCCGCGCCAAATTGATCGAACCCACCCGCCCTGTCCAGCGCCGCATGACGATCTGGTCGCATCCTGCATTTGCCATGAAAAGCGTATTTGCACGGAACGATAAAGAGATTGTCCGGGTTGATTTGTCAGCAAAATAGGGAATGGGTTTGACAGACCGTCCGTGATGACTGGAGTGAGCGCCGGTTCTGAAGCGACCTTCGTGCCAGGAATCGGGCCGGAAATATGATCACAATGAACATCGTAAGAAGTCGCGACAAAAAATGATGCAGGAATCATTAAAAGTTTGCCTGGTAGTTCCTCTTCAGAGTCGAAACAGGCTGGATTTGGCGTTAGTCTATTATATGATAACCGTCTGATTGTTACTTCTCGCAGAATCTGGTGCCTGTGTGCTCGCACGGCACCCAACATTGAGAGCCACTACTATGTCGTCGGATCATTTTGCTCCTCCACAGGATCGATCCCAGGAAGTTCTGATTCCGCTGGAACCGCTCAAGGAATTGCTGGTCAGGCTATTCGTACGGATGGGCATGTTTCAGGTTGAAGCGGAAATTGCCGCTGACCGGCTGATTGAAGCCGACCTGCGCGGCATTCACTCACATGGCAGCCGCGCCACAGAACGTTATCTCGAAGCAATGGACATGGGTGACATCGATCCCCGTGCGCAGATTTTGACAATCACGGAAACTCCCGCAATTGCTGTATTGGATGGCAGTAAAGCGATGGGGCACGTTGCTGCCACCCGTGCGATGGAATTAGCGATTAAAAAAGCGCGCGAAGTGGGAACTGGTACGGTCGCCGTTCGCAACAGTCATCATTATGGTGCTGCCGCTGTTTACGTTTTAATGGCGGTCGAAGCGGGCATGATCGGTTACTGTACGACGAACACAGGTAGAGCAACTGTTGCTGCACACGGCAGCACACAAGCGGCGACGGCAAATAACGCGATTGCCTGGGGCGTGCCCGCACGAGAAGGAGCCCCCTTTGTTCTGGATATGGCTTGTGCAAAAACGTCGTGGGGGAAACTGGATACACTGGCAATCTACGGCTTGCCGATTCCCCCGGGTTATGCGCTGGACAGTGAAGGAAATGAAACGACCGATTCGGCAGCAGTCAAAACGCTTCTGCCGGCAGCAGGGCCCCGCGGCTACGGGTTGGCAATGATCAGTTCAATTCTCACAGGTGCGCTGGCGGGAGGCAAACTGCCGATCAATAAAAAGAAAGCACCTGAAATTGAAGGTTCAGAACATTTTTTCTATGTGATTGATCTCAAGCAGTTCGTTGCAGAAGACCGCTTTCATGAGGAGTTGGCTTCCGCGACCGAAGCCATCCATCAATTGCAGCCTTCTAACGCAAATGAACGGGTCCAGATTCCCGGAGAACGGGAATGGGAACTGACTCAGCGGGCGCTCCGCGAAGGCCTGTATGTCCATCGTGACCATGCCAGTCAACTGAAAGAACTGGCCAAACGCGTGAATTACGAGGTCCCCTGGTAAACTTCATTGGATTGGGGAACCACTTTAGGCAGCACTTTTTTTGGGATCTGCAATGAGAACTGCATCTCGACCATTTGTTTCGCTTGTGATGTTAACAATCTTATTCAACTGCACATTCAATGCAGAGTTACCTGCGGGCAAATACAACCCCGTGCTCAATGCGGGAGATCAGGCCCCCGCTTGGGAAAAGCTGCCTGCCACTGATGGGAAATCTTATTCCAGCGATTCGTTTAAAGACAAAGAAGTGCTGGTGATTGCGTTTATCTGCAACAGTTGTCCCTATGCCGTTGATTACGAAGACAGACTGAATCGACTTGCTCAAAAGTATGCGGCGAAAGACGCTCCGGTAGCCGTCATCGCGGTCAACGTGAATCTGGTCCCTGCTGACAGTCTGGAAAAGATGTCGGAACAGGCTAAGAAAAAACAGTTTGTCTTTCCTTACCTGTTTGATGAAACACAGAAAATCGGACAGGACTTCGGTGCCACGCGTACGCCGGAATTTTTCGTGTTAAACAAAGATCGAAAAGTCATATACATGGGCGCCATGGATGATGCCACCGATGCCAGCAGGGTCAAGCAGGATTATGTCGCGCTGGCGATTGAAGCGGCTTTAAAAGGGAAACAGCCGGATATCACGGAGACCATTGCCATCGGCTGTAATGTTCGTTACAAACGCATCCGCAGAAAAAATTAACTACTCCGCATTCCAGTAACTGCGACCAGAACACATATGACGAACTTGAATCAGATACATATTCAGGACTGTATTAAAGGAATGCAGGGTCTCGAAGCAGGATCGATTGATCTGGCATTCGCTGATCCTCCCTTTAATATCGGCTATGAATACGATCAGTACGAAGACCGTCTCGAAAGCGAGCAGTATCTCGACTGGTGTTCGCTCTGGCTGGCGGAAGTGGTACGGCTGTTGAAACCGGATGGCACGTTCTGGCTGGCGATTGGTGATGAATACGCGGCTGAACTTAAAGTCATGATGCAGCGCGAGCTGGGGCTCACCTGCCGCAGCTGGGTCATCTGGTATTACACGTTTGGCGTGAACTGCAAAAACAAGTTCAGCCGTTCGCACGCCCACTTGTTCCACATGGTGAAAGATCCTAAGCAGTTCACGTTTAATGTCGACGATCCAGCGATCCGAATTCCTTCCGCGCGACAGCTGGTCTACGGAGATAAACGCGCTAATCCCAAAGGACGTCTTCCCGATGATACCTGGATCTTAAGGCCGCAGGATATTCCGGAAAGTTTTCAGGGCGACGAAGACACCTGGTACTTTCCCCGTATCAATGGCACGTTTAAGGAACGCCAGGGGTGGCACGGCTGTCAGATGCCCGAACAACTCCTGGGGCGAATCATTCGCGCCTGTTCCCATCCGGAAGAAACTGTGCTTGATCCCTTTTCGGGAAGCGGAACGACACTGGCGGTGGCGAAAAAATTAAATCGCCAGTTTGTCGGCTTTGAGCTCTCGACTGAATATGGCGCGCGCGCACAACAGCGGCTGGCCAAAATTGAAGTGGGGCAACCTCTGGATGGCCACGAAAATCCTCTGGTCAGCGTTCCCTCGACGAAAAACGGGAAACGGCTCAAAGAGAGCACTCCGGAAAACGCTGCGACAAAAAGTTCCTCAAAAAAGAAACCGAATCCACGCCAGAAAAAACTGCTCTGAGCGTTTTCTTCCGGATCTCGGACTTTTGAATGCGCGCTCTTCTTTCGCGCTCCTCCTCAGAACTCGACCTGTGAAGGCTCGCTTTTCGGCCCACGCCGGCTTCGATTCCTTTCATCGCGCGGCATGAAAGATGCCTTTTCAGTGTAAAGCCTCTTAAACTCCTGAAATCAAGTCACTTTTCCGTAAGATGTTGCCCAAAAACCACATCGGTTCCCCAGTGATGTTGATTAAAGGCCACATATCTCATGTATTTCGGGCTGTTGACGGGCTGACAGATAAAAAGGATCGAAACGGCGCTGCCGATTGGCTAAACTAGACCAGTCATTTCTTTTGTAACCTTTGTCGGGATCTTACTGAATTATCGTGGCAAACTTCATCACCTCTCTTACAGATCGGCTCCGCGGTTTTCTCCTCACCGGTGAAAATCAGATCCCTGCGCTCTGGTGGGATATGATTCAGCAGATTCAATTCCTGCAAGAGGATTTCGCTTCCTACACGGAATCCCAGTTATTTGATGAATGGAATTCATTCCGGTTTCGAGTGCAAAGTGGTGAGCCTCTCACAAGTATCCTGCCCGAAGCATTTGCGGTGGTCAGTGAGCAAATGAAACGTCATCTGGATATGACGCCTTATCCGGTGCAATATCTGGGAGCGATTGCCATGCATGAAGGCGCGATCGCAGAAATGCAGACCGGCGAAGGAAAGACTTTGACGGCTGCGTTGACACTTTGCCTGAATGCACTACCCGATCAGGGGATTCACATTGCGACGGCCAACGATTACCTCGCTGAACGCGACGCACAGTGGCTGAGCCCCGTTTATAATGCGTTGGGAATGACCGTGGGTACGGTCACGGCTTCTTCTTCATTGTCGGAACGCCGCGCCGCTTATGAATGTGATATCACCTATGGAACAGCACGGGAATTTGGATTCGACCACTTGCGTGATCTGCTCAGCGCGCCTGATCTCAAAACGTCCGCTACGAATCGCCGACAACAGTTATTCGGTCAGCAAAATAACCAGGGTGAGCAGCAATTATTGAACCCACGCAAGCCGTACATGGTGATCATTGACGAAGCGGACAGCATTCTGATTGATGAAGCGAGAACGCCATTGATCATCGGCCAAACCGATGCAAATGAAGAAGCACAATTGGCAATCGCCTGCCAGTGGAGTGCTTCGCATGCGACCACATTAAACGAAAGCGAACATTATATTGATCATGGGCCACAGCGTGGTATGGAATTGACCGAGGCCGGGCGACGTATTGTACGTGAGCTGTTATTGCAGAATGATGCCCCCTCAGCGATGAACACAGGAACCGCTTATCTTGCCTCAGAACGTGCATTGCGGGTCCAGAACTATTTCCAGAACGGCCGCGATTATGTGGTCCGGGAGGGAAAGGTGGCGATCGTTGATGAATTTACGGGGAGAATTTCCGAAGGCCGCATGTGGCAGAATGGCATTCATCAGGCCATTGAAGCGAAAGAAGGTCTTGAGATTACGTCGCCTACAAAGGTCGGCGCACAAACGACGGTCCAGGAATTATTTTCGCGTTATCCAAGAATGGCCGGCATGACGGGGACCGCAGAATCAGCGGCCAGTGAATTGAAAAAAGTCTTTGCGACTCCCGTGATTAAAATCCCCACAAATCGACCCTCGAAACGTCAGATGCTCCCCGAACAGATCTTCTTAACGGCAGAAGAAAAATGGGCCGCCATTGTGGAAGAAACCGCTGCCATGCATCGGCTGGGAAGGCCTGTGCTGATCGGAACACGCTCCGTGAATTTATCGAATCAAATCTCAGCGCGGCTGTTACAGGCGGGGCTGGAACATGAAGTATTGCATGCTTTAAATCATGAAAACGAAGCCGCCATCATTCAACAGGCGGGCCAACCCGGTCGGATTACCGTCGCCACGAACATGGCGGGTCGTGGGACTGATATTCTCCTCGGCGAAGGAGTTGCCGCGCTGGGGGGATTGCATGTAATCTGCTCTGAGTTGCATGAATCCGCCCGCATCGATCGGCAATTAACGGGCCGATCCGCACGCCAGGGAGATCCGGGCAGCGCGCGAATTTTCCTTTCACTCGAAGATGAAATTCTGACGACCGGTCTGGGAGATCAGCAGGTCAAGGAATTAAATTCGTCTTATCAGGAAATCAACCAGGACCTGAAATCGTCGGTTCGTTATTTCTATCAGGCTCAACAGCGTATTGAAACACGTCACGAACAGCAACGCATTGATTTGGTCAACCGCATCAATCAACGCCGTCAGATGCTGCAACAAATGGGGCAGCATGCTAACCTGGATGCGTTTTAACCAAACCAATACCAGATTATTTTGCTGACAATGGTGACGGAGCAACACTCAATTTCTCATAAAGTCCGTCTTTCGCAAATTTCAAGTGTTTTGCGAAAGGTTGCATCAGCATCGCGGGCAGGAAGAGCAAGTCTCCAATCAATGCCGTTGTAAGCAGTGCCAGCATCATCCAGGCAAATCGCTGCGTCGGAATAAAATCACTGAATCCAAACACCAGTAATCCGATGCCGCAAATAAACGTCGTATGAATCATTGCTCGTCCGCAATGTTTCAATGCAGCGTGGATCGCTTCTTCGCTTGTTCGATTTAACGCCTTTTCTCTACGGAACCAGGCGAGGAAATGTAACGTATCATCAATGGCAATTCCGAGAGCCACACTGGCCGTCATCACGGCTCCGATATCCAGCGGGATATCCATCCAGCCCATGATCCCGAACACGATCACAATCGGAAACACGTTCGGCAACATACTCAATAATCCGGTCCACAGGCTGCGTTGGATGATCACAATCACCAAAGCCACCAGTAAAAACGCGGTGAGAAAACTCCAGGTGAGATCCTGCAGGATCAATTGCTGGACCGTATGTATTAACGGCATAATCCCAGTGTAATAAGCCGTCAGATGGACGCCCTGATTACCATATTTTTCCAGTTCCGGTTGCAAAGTGATTTTCAGTTTATTTAACGCAGCACCATAATCGGTTTGTTGCAGAGCAGGCACCCGCGCACTGATTCGCCATGATTCTTTACCATCGCCCTCCGATAAATAAACAGAATTCAGAACGGCCTGACGATTTTCTTTTAATTTTTTATTGGTGACGACTTTCCTTAAAATCGACTCGAATCCATTATGTTCAACAGGATTGGGTCCAAAGGTGGCAGCCGACATCGTTCCCGAAAAACCGTCTATGTTTTTAATGGTTTTTTCAATTTCGTCGATGATCCGTAAGCGTTGCAGAAACGTTTTTTTGCAATCAGGCTCAAATTCGATGACCACTTCAACCGGAATCAGCGGCCCCATACGATCTTCATTAAACTTATAATCAGTCAGAACTTGGCTTCCTGCAGGAAACAGCGAAGGCACATCGACTGAAGAGCGGATTGACAGTAAACCGTAGGCCGAAACGGACATCACCAACAGGGATGACATGAAAACCGCAGCGGAATTTCGTTCCAGAAAACAGGCTAACTTCTCCATCCAGACTGAGATTCGCATAAAATAGCGGGGGGTTGCAGTTGTATTGCCTGCCTGATTGTACTTCAGGATCTGCTGAGGCGGCCAGAGTTGCATCGCTCCAGGCAAGATTAGTAATAAGACTCCCAATGTAATTAATAAACCGACCGAAGCGAGCAGACCAAACATCGCAATCGGGATGATCTGGCTGACCATAAGTGACCCCAGGCCAATCGCGGTGGTGACAGCCGCCAGCAGACATGGCTGCCAGCCTTTGGAAAACCCCGTTCGAACCGCTGTTTCGGCATCTGCTTTAGACGTGGCTTTCGTGGCAAACAATTCATCGTAGTAGTAGTTGACCAAATGGACGCCCGCTGAAATGGTTAGCACAAAAACCAGGGAAGGCGTAATAATCAGAACCGCATCTAGAGGCGTTCCGGAGTAGTAAACCATCGAAAGGACGAGCCCCTGTCCGAATAAACCCGCCAGTAATATGGTACCCGTCAACATCCAGGACCGAATACAAACCCAGCATAACCCCGTCGCCAGAACAGCCGACAAAGCGCCAAACAGATTCACGCTGTGAATGCTGGCCCGGTCAATGGCAACGCCATCTACGGGAGGTCCGGTAACGTGAAAATCTTCCCGAGGCAATTGACAAACCACTTCGGCGACAGACAGGACATGCTCAATCGATTGCTTACGAAACTCATTTCCTCGATGTGTCAGTATAATGACCGCGCAACTGGCATTGAGGTCTTTGCCGACCATAACCCCTTTGAGGCGTTCCAATGCTTCTTCGCGTGGTAACTTGAGCGGAGGAGCCGTCAGTGTATTTACAATTCCCGCACCAGTGATGATACGGTCGAACAATGATTCGTGTGTTTCCCCGAAATCCGTCGTAAGGGGTGCGTTAATTTTCTCTTCGAATTCAAGCAGCCGCGGATCATCGACAGTACAGCCAGGCCAACTGATTAAAAGCAGGTCATTGCTTTCAAAGTGTTCTTTGAACTTTTCGTAGTTCTGCCTGGATTGCATGACAGGAGGTGCCCACTTCTCCGGGGCAATGCACATGCTTTCGATACTGTGGTGAGCACCGTAAATCAGAAAAGGGGTCAGTAACACCAATACAATTACGGTGACAATATAACGACGGACGTAACGAGGTTTTGCGGAAGTCATTGAAAGATCTCTGTGTGAGGGGACAAATAAAGATCGCCTGGTACATTCAAGGCCATCCAGCCCACGTGTACACAGCAAGTCTAGCTCACGACTTTCCACTCGTCGAAAAAAATGACAGGCTTTTTGCATTTTTCCCCGCCTGCGCAATCGCCAGATTCGAAACAAAAGCACGAACCGTTTTAAAACCGTCGACTGCCTATCGCGTTTCGCGGAAAGATACAGGTCTTTGTCGAGAATTCCAATGCTCACAGCTCTGAGCAGCGTGCCAAATATGGTTCCGCGGCCACTGGTAAAGCAGGTTCTTCCGATCACCACGGCGCGATTGCCGTCAGCTCAAACAGAGCGCCGGATCCTGGCTCAGCAGTATGGAGTTGGGAAGCGAGTGAAGATAGATTGCAATCCGCATCGTACCCTGACCTGCCCCGGCAGCTTAGGCAGCTCTTTTGACGGTGGGCTGGTTAGACTTCAAATAAGCAGACTGAAATTCGGGCAGAATTCTTTGAATTTCTTCCAGAATCAGATCTGAAGGCTGTTCGGTGAGATCCGAGAGTCGTTGAAACGCTTCATGAATAAATTGTTCGCTGAAACTGACTTTCTCTGCAACCATGATCTTGGGATGGCACGTAGGGATATGTTTTTCTCCGTCCACGTGCAGTTCTTCGTAAAGTTTTTCGCCGGGACGTAATCCCGTAAACTCCAGTTCGATATCCTCACCCAGCTTCAATCCGGATAAGTGAACTAAATCGGCAGCCAGATCAACAATCCGAACAGGTTCACCCATATCGAGCACAAAAATCTCTCCGCCGCGCCCCATGGCTCCGGCCTGAATCACCAGTTGGGAAGCTTCAGGAATGGTCATAAAATAACGCTGCATCCGCTCGTCGGTGACTGTAATCGGACCACCATTTTGAATTTGTTGTGTAAAAATCGGCACAACACTGCCTGCTGAACCCAGGACATTTCCAAAACGAACGGTCACAAAATGACATTTTGATCGTGCTGCCAGAGATTGAACATAGAGTTCGGCAATTCGCTTGTTTGCCCCCATCACATTGGTTGGGTTGACGGCCTTGTCGGAAGAAATCATCACAAAGGTGCCGACCTCAAATTCATCCGCCAGATCTGCCAGATGTTTGGTAGCCAAAGCGATATTTTTAACCGCTTCTCCGGGATTACTTTCCATCAGAGGCACATGCTTATAAGCGGCCGCATGGAAGAGAATATCGGGCTGGTATTCTCGCATGACGGCCCGCATGCGTTTTGAATCATTAATATCTGCAATGACAACGTCAAATTGTCCGTTGTATCCCAGTTTATTTAACTCCCGTTCCAGAAAGAACTGACTGTTTTCCGTACGGTCTACCAGAATCAGTTTTTTCGGAGAAAACTGTAATAACTGGCGACAGATTTCCGAACCAATGCTTCCTGCGCTGCCTGTCACCATTAAGACACGGTCATCCATCCAGTCTCGAATATTCTGCATATCCAGTTGAACGGCTTCTCGACCCAGCAAGTCTTCGATACAAACCGGGCGCGGTTTCATCTCGACTCGGCCGGACAGTAATTGTTTATAACTGGGGAGTACCTGAACCTGGATTTGGGCTGAATTCCCTGCTTCAACAAGTTGACGCACTGTTTTCCCGGGAATTTCATCTGCCGGTAACAGAATATCTGACACGTCATATTTTTGTGCCAGCGCACACATCTCATTTAAGGTCCCCAGTACAGGAACACCATTGATGCGCGTGCCGATGCGACCGGACTGGTCATCCAGAAATCCGACAACCCTCAGGCTCGACTCCTTATTCCGCTCGATGATCCGGAGCAGAGATGCCCCGGATTGATTGGCACCAATTATGAATGCGGGTCTGCAGTCACCCTGCTGCCGAAAAATTCGACCACTGTCCTGCACCATGCGAATACCGGCACAAAAGCCGCAGACGGCTAAAATGGTAGAACCCCAGTCAATGAGAAATACCGAACGGGGAATCATAATACCGGTGAATACCAGATAATCGACGATTGCCAATGCAGCGGAACTCAACGTGACTGCCTTCGCAAGATTGACCAGATCCAGGGTCGTGATGTAGCGACTTCTGATTTTATAGACACCACTGCCCCAGAACGCGAGTGTCTTCAATCCCACAGCCCAGAGGACCGTCGAACGAAACATGCGAAAGCCATTTTCTCCTAAGACCCCATCAATATTAAGAGAACCTTCGAAGCGCAGCCAAAACGCCAGATAGTAAATCGCGCAAAAAATGGGTAAAAAGATCACCATCCAGAAAATCTGGCGCCGAGTTACTCTGAATTTCTGTAACCTGTATGATTTCGGTCTGGAGCCCAACCTACACTCCTAATGTTTCAAGTTTCCGGGTCAATATACTGGATCGAACAGAAACCGTATACAAAAACGCACACTGCCCCGGGATGTCTGGAGAAGGACTGGGTTAATAACAATTTTCTCTCATTTTCGTCAACATCAAAATTCTTAAGAACAATCCAGCCAATATCTTGTCTACTTTATTAAGCAAAAATCACTTTCGAAAAGTACGGGGTTCCTTTTTCGGGAACTGGTTCTGAATCATGAACTTGCAGTCCGTCTCTTAGACACGCGAAGTAAATATTTGGGTCAAGTCGCTTTTCTGTTTTTTGTTGACTATGATAATACCTCAGTCAAAGATGTAATCTGACTCAACTTGATAACCTGTAAGGTGTAACGTGATATTCGTTCTCGATAACTATGATTCTTTTACCTATAACCTGGTGCAACGGTTTGGGGAAATTGATCCGTCATTGGATATTCAGGTTGTGCGCAACAACCTGACAACCATTGAACAAATTGAACAGTCTGCTCCAGAGAAGATCATCATTTCTCCCGGCCCCTGCACTCCGCAGGAAGCTGGACTTTCCAAAGAGATTATTGAATATTTTGCCGGAAAAGTACCGATCCTGGGCGTTTGTCTCGGGCATCAGTGTCTTGCTGAAGTTTTTGGCGCCAAAGTCATTCGTGCGAATCGGCTGATGCACGGGAAAGTCTCTCTGGTTCACCATGATGGAAGGGGTGTTTTTGAAAACATCCCTTCCCCGTTTCAGGCAACCCGTTATCACAGCCTGATTGTTCCGGAAGAGTCGTGTCCGGATGAGTTGGAGATCTGTGCGTGGGTTGAAGAAGCCGGACATCCCAAAGAAGTCATGGGCCTTCGCCATCGAACCTGTTCCGTGCATGGCGTTCAGTTTCACCCGGAAAGTTTTCTCACACTGGAGGGAGTGAAGCTGCTGAAAAATTTTCTCGAACTTCCAGCAGAACAACTCACCGGTGCCTGATCGATCGAGGGAAAGATTTACGATGCTGAGTGTTCAAGAAGCAATTCACCTGATTCTGGAAACGGTGAAACCCGTTACTCCCCGGCAATGTCCGCTGTTTGAAGCCTATCAGTGTGTGCTTGCGGAGGGAACCGTCAGTGATGTCAATATTCCTCCATTTCATAAGGCTTTGATGGACGGTTTTGCGGTGCGCAGTGCCGATTTACCCGCTGGCAAAGCGACTCTGCAAATCCTGGAAACGATCTATGCCGGTACTGTTCCCGCCTTGCCTCTGCGAGCCGGTCAGACTTCGCAGATTATGACCGGTGCCCCCCTGCCTGAAGGGGCAGACGCTGTCGTCCAGATCGAACACTGTCAGATCAACGAGGAACAGCAGACAGTGCAGATCGAGACCGCTCCTGTTTCTCCCGGTAATAATATGCTGTATCAATCCTCGGTACTTGAAATCGGGGCTACTGTACTGGAAGCGGGAACATTGCTCAGGCCGCAGGAAATCGGGGCTCTGGCAGAAACCGGCAGTTCCCTGGTTTCTGTACGCCATGCTCCCAGTCTTGCTATTCTGGCAACCGGTGATGAGCTCGTCCCTCCGGAAGAATTCCCGCAAGCGGGACAAATTCGAAATTCCAATGAAGTCATGCTCGCAACCCAGGTTTTGCAAGCGCAGGCTTTTCCCGTTCCACTGGGAATAGCCCGTGATGAGCGAGGTCATTTGAGAGAAAAGATTAACGAAGGTTTAAAGAGTGATTTTCTGTTACTTTCCGGCGGTGTGTCTGCCGGGACTTTAGATCTTGTCCCTTCAGAGCTGCTGGCGGCTGGTGTGAAGCAGGTATTCCATAAAGTGGATTTGAAACCGGGGAAACCGCTCTGGTTTGGTGTGCTTGAGCAGGAAAACCGGAGTCCCTGTTATATATTCGGATTGCCCGGAAACCCTGTCAGCAGCATGGTTTGCTTCGAATTATTCGTTCGAACGGCCATCCGGCAATTCATGGGTTTACCCGCACCGGAACCAGTTCCTCGCGAAGCCCGTTTGAAGTCAGATTTCCAGTCGAGCGGCAACCGTCCGACTTATCAGCCTGCGCTGGTGGAGTGGGAAAACGGCGAAGCCGTCGTGACCCCGTTAAAAACACTGGGTTCAGCCGATTTGCGTTCGACCGTGTCTGCGAATGCCGTCGCTTTATTCCCTCACGGCAACCCGCTTTTTCAGGCCGGCTGCAAAGTTGACACTTTTTTATGGTAGTACCTTTGGTTTCTCCCACAATTGATCTACTCTCAATTGCTCGATTTCAGTAAAAATCACGTCGATCAGACATAAAATGAGGCCCTGCTCAGGGAGTGGCCCCATTCAGGATCGTTGAAGTGACGTAATAAATAATACAGGTTTCATTGAAACAGGACGTTTCAGCCACGGATCGTTATCCGAAAACCTGTCTGTTGAGAGCGGATTCCAAGGACGGAAATCATGGCCTTTACCACACTGACGTTTGAAAATACTTCCTCTGATCAACCTTCAATGGAAAATTCTCCTGTGTCTGACGACATGTCCTCGAATCAGGATTTAAAGAATGGCCTGCCGCTGGGCAAAGACATTCAGAAAATCATCAATACCGCACGCACTTCGCCGGCCCCTGCGATCGGTGCCTGGCTGATGTCGGGATTAACCGCCTGCCTGATGTGGGCCAGTTTTACGCCTCTTGATTTTGGTCCCCTCGGCTGGGTTTGTCTGATTCCACTTTTACTGTTAGTCAGAATCCCGCGCAAAACGCGGTTGATGTATACGGCCATTTATTCTGCAGGACTGTTATTTACCCTGGCGTCATTTCAATGGATGAGACTCGGAGATCCTACGATGTATGTCGCGTGGATCGCGCTGGCAATTTACGTCGCCTGCTATTTCCCGCTGTTTGTTCTGCTCACGCGAACCGCAGTCCATCGCTTTCGCATTCCTTTACCACTGGCAGCCCCCATCATGTGGGTCGGCCTGGAATATATGCGTGCCTATCTCCTCACCGGTTTTTCGTGGTATTACATCGGACACACACAATATCGCTGGATCGAATTGATCCAGATCAGTGATATCACCGGCGCCTACGGCGTCAGCTTTCTGGTTGTCATGTTGTCAGCCTGTTTTGCGGATTTGCTGCCGGCTTCGCTGATGAGACAATGCAAACTGTTTCCGATGAAACTGACCCCGGAGGAACAGATTCTGGATCAGACCGGTTTCAAACACATTATTCAGACTGCGGTTTGCCTGAGTCTGTTTTTTGCTGTGCTTGGATATGGTTACGTGCGTCGCTCACAAGCGGAATTTCAGGATGGACCACGTGTCGCACTGATTCAGGGCAATTTTCCGACTTCCGTCAAACATGATCCCAATGAATGGCGGTCCATGTATTTGAAGCACCAGATTCTGATGGGGGCTGCGGTCCGCTATCAACCCGATTTAATTATCTGGCCGGAAACCATGTTTCGCTGGCCTTTGATCGAACCGAATGGAAAAACCAATCAGGAACTGCAAACGATTGCTCCGGAAGTCCCTCTGGATAAATGGACTGAGACTTCCGTCCGCAAAGCACTTACCAATATGAGCCAGGAAGCCAACGCCGCTCTGGTCATCGGACTGGATACAATTGCCGCGGGTGACATGAAAGTCAATCACTTTAACTCAGCCGTGTTTGTCCGCCCCGATTATGGAATTGTTTCACGCTATGATAAAATTCATCGTGTTCCCTTTGGTGAATATCTACCGTTGAGAGACACGCTCCCCTTTTTGCAATATTTTACGCCTTATGGAGCTTCGTTCGGCATCGAGCCAGGCAAGCATGCTGCCAACTTCGAATATCAAAACTGGAATTTTTCGCCGATTATCTGTTTTGAAGATACCGTACCACATCTGGTACGTTCGATGGTCAACCAGCCCTCTACCGCTGATTCAGCGGCAAAACCGATCGATTGTCTCGTCAATCTGACGAATGATGGATGGTTTCATGGTTCAAGCGAATTGGATCAGCACCTGATTACTGCCGCCTTTCGCTGTGTCGAAAATCGAACGCCAATGGTCAGGGCCGTGAATACGGGCGTCTCTGCTGTCATTGACGGCGATGGTATGATTGTCGAACCAGATGTCTTTATCGACGGAGATAATCAGGGGCGAAGCACTTTCGTCAACACGAAGACAGGCCGCTGGAATAAATCGCTGAATGCTGTGCTGATCGACACAATCCCGCTCGATCACCGCACAAGCCTCTACACAAAATACGGCGACTGGTTTGCGGGGGCCTGTTGCTTCTGTGCCATGTTCGTATTTTTCATGGCATTACTGACTCGAACGCAAAAACCAGTTCCCGTGAAGTCGTAATTGTATCGCTTCGGAGTCACTTTCAGCAGATATACGCTGATCGTTCGTTTCCTGCTGTCGGCAAGAATCGAATTAAGGACTTGCAGGTAAGAATCTCACAAGCTTCATTACATCTGAATACTGCTTTGTCCCGGTCCTGAGTGGTTCAACTGATAGATTTGTATTTTGTCGGCTTTAAAAAGCACAGCAGAAACAATAGATTTGCGTGCGCCCCACACTTCTGACTAAAATAGGGAAAAGGAAACGTGGAGGTTTTACGCTCCAGCAGGCAGCAATGAATTGATCACTTAAAATTAATCTGACGAAGTTAGTTTCATAAAAATGGCACGGGATAGCTGGTACTATAAGCAACTAAACGAAACATGTGGGCCTCTTTCATTTGAAGAACTGTTTGCGATGGCGCGCCAAGGCAAATTAACTCCTCAAATGGATATCAGAAACGGAGAGTCCGGAAACTGGTTTCCTGCTCGGGATATTGGTGGATTGTTCGATGCAGAGTCTGACGCCCCTTCCTCTCCATCCGACGAGATGCCCTCACTCGATGAATTTTCGATTGTTGATTCCTCTTACGGTGTTGAGTCGAAGGAAAACCTGCCAACCCTGGATGGGTTCTCGATTGTCGAAGAAGAAGACAAACTCTCTTCGGAAATGGAGGCGCAACTCCCTCGCTTTGCCACTCTGGAAGCAGTGAGAAGTAAACACAACAAAACGCAATGGTACTGCCGCATTCTGAATCAGGAACTGGGGCCGATGTCGCCAGACGACCTCATGCAGCTGCTGTTCGACGGTGAATTGGCGCCGAATGACGAGGTCAAATCGTCAGTAGAACCGGAGTGGGTTCCCGCGCGAACGGTCGTTTTTCTCAGTTCATCCGGCAGTGATCTGGATTTACTGGATTCAGAGTCGGAGAATACAGAAAGCGTTGTTCCCACTTCAGTGACTGACGTAACTGAAGAGCAGGTTGAAGAGACACATCCGGAAGAAACGGTACCAGCAGCCCCCGACGAACCTCCCAAACCGCCGATTCTCAAAGTACGCTCAAAGCAAAAATGGTTCTGCAAACTGGGTGGCATGGGTTATGGTCCGATTGAAGCCCATAAAATCAAAATGTGGGCGGAACAGCAACGGGTCGAACCGACCGATTTACTCAAATTAGGTCGCAAAGGAGAATGGTTCGAAGCCTGGCAAATCGAAGCCCTTCAAATGAAAAAACCGGTGGCGAAGAGTGAGGCCAACGATATTGCCGCTTCAGAAGAATCGCAGGCAGCGGAGTCCAGACCCGCTGCGGAATCTGTGAATCATATTGCTGCAGCAGTCCCCACACCGGCGATGGCTGCTCATCCGGCCTACGTCTCCCCTGTGGCTGCAGCATCTGCTCCCTCGCGTCCGAAACCAAAAATCCAAGTCGCGAGGTCGAATCCTCTGGAGTCATTAGGTCCTCTGATGAATCCGCCGGTTCTGGGGGGCATTGCTGCTGTCATCGCATTGGCAGCAATATTTTACTTTGTCCCGATGGGAGGCCTGTTTACGCCAGGCGGGAAAGACGAACTGGCAAAATTCCAGGCGATCCACACAGAGTTTCTGGCGTTACAGCAAAAGAAGGCCAGTGACGGCGAATGGACCAGCTTCGCGAGCAAAGTCAAAACCGAAATGGAACCGCTCATCAAAGAACTGGAAGCTAGTGCCTCTTCAGATCAACCTCAACTCCAACAGTTGTTGTGGGCAGGCAGAGACTATCTCAACCCCATGCTGGAGAATGCGCGAACTGAAGTCAGTCGTGACCAGGAAAAATTTGAAAAGCATATCAAAGAAGCTGAACGAATCCTCAATAAATAACTCTTCTTTAAATAGGTCGGTGCTAATTACTGATACGATTCTCTGGCAAGATTTGCTTCTGTTTTTAAATCTGGTTCTTTCCACAGATATCATCTGGTGCTAAAATACTAGTAGATGGCAGTAGCTGGCTCGTTATTGTTGTCCTCCGCAAGTCATTAATTTTCCCCTTGTGTGCTTGCTGCAGTAAGATTCCCACCACATTATCCTGTATTACTAAAGAGTGATTATCATGAACACACAGAATTCTTCTCAAAAAGTCAGGGGGTTTACCCTGATCGAATTGCTCGTTGTCATTGCCATCATCGCAATTTTAATCGCACTCTTATTACCGGCCGTTCAACAGGCCAGGGAAGCAGCCCGTCGCAGCGCCTGCAAAAACAACCTGAAGCAACTCGGTTTGGCAATGCATAACTATCACGAAACCCATTCCATCTTCCCTCGTGCCAATTTTGAAAAAGAAGATCCAACGAACTATGGGTATGGGAACTATTCTTATCTTGCATTCTCTGCCCAGACAATGCTCCTGCCGTTCATGGATCAGGCTCCACTTTACAATCAATTTGATTTCTCGTTAGCGCCCAATAATGCCCCCAATGACGCTGTTAAGAGAGCTGTGATTCCGGCATTTCTCTGCCCGTCTGATGTTCGTTCTATCGTGAATGGCGGTGGTTACGGGGCAGGACCCGGAAACAGTTACGCGGTATGTGCCGGTCCCTCAATTTACTGGTTTGGATCTGCTCCTTCGACCAACACGACTCCAACGAATCTTCAGCATCAAGTCGGGATGTTCAATTATCGGAAAGCAGTAAAAATGCGGGATGTTCTCGATGGGACATCCAACGTCATCGCCGCAGGCGAAATTATGATGGGCGACGGGGATAACAGTGCTTCGCTGATTGGAGAGGGTGATACCATTCGCGGGGTTGGCAGAGGAAGTACCGCCAATTCATTTCCTGCTCTCTCAGATTTGAAAACGTGGGGTGCAGCCTGCCTGGCTGTCAAAAGCTCGCTTCCAGCTTCGACCGCTCCCCGGGGCGACACCGGTTCCAACTGGGTTTACGGAAACAGTGGACTGACTGTCTTTAACACATTGATTAATCCCAACTCCGAATACCCCAACTGTGTGTCGTGTGTGACCTGTGGTACGAACGATTCACCAGGCCTGTTTCCGGCCCGTAGCCGACATGTCGGGGGTGCGCATATTCTGATGGGGGATGGTGCAACACGATTCATCAGTGAAAATGTTGATAATGCCACGTGGCAAAATTTGGGAGCCATCAGTGACGGGAATGTTCTGGGAGAATTCTAAGCCTGTCCTGAGCGATTTCTACACAGATAAAATCATTGCAATCAATCGCAGAACATGACAGCATCAAAACTTTCATGTTCTGCGGTTTCATAATTCACTCATATTTTCTTTCAGAATTCAAGGCTCATGAAATACATCTATACGCTCCTGACATGCCTGATTTTAATTTGCCCCATTGCCAGTGGTTGCTCTGGTGAAGCAACTCCCAAGGTTTCTTCTTCCGCAGAAATAATCGCCTCTTTTAAAGCCAACCTCAAAATGATTGCAGATACCGGTGAAGGCGGGAGCGGGCTGGATGTTTTAAAAATGGACTTTGAGGAACTGAAAAAGCAGGCTGCTGATAAAGCTCAGGCGATTGAAAAAGATTTCCAGTCTCTGATGAAATCTGCAAAACCAGAGGATCGTAAATCATTGGCAACAAAAATTATGAACGCACTTGAATAACCTGCGAACCCTCAGATATCCTGAGCCGCCACTGGCGGTTTCACCTTCCACCAGATCAGTAGCCTGGGCGGAGTTTTCTCTCCATTCAAAATTCCCTCAACCTGGATAAACTGGCCCTCTTTAATACGATATACAAAGGATTGGGGAGCTTTCTGTTGTCTGCCTTTGTTCGGTCCATCCAGAACTTCCAGGTCGAAATAGGTGAAGAGATTCGCGTCTGACATGCGTTGCAGGCGAAACGGGGCCTGGTGTGCATGAACCAGCTTGCCATTTTTGTCAAAGACTCTCAATTTGGAAATCTTTTGTGAGATCTCCTGCTCGACTCTGAGCGGTGACCCTTTGGCATCCTGATCATTGCGGACCCATCTCCCTTCCAGAATTTGATAATCTTCCTCGGGAGCAGGTTCTGCAGAAAAAACGGGCGTTCCCAAAATCAGGATGACTACGAACAGAACGACGTGTTTCATTTGGGCCTCCTTCCAACGCCGGATTAATCCAGGCGTTCAAAATGCAGCGGATGATCGGACTCGGGATCCGCCACGCGCATTGAAATTTTTCCATCCAGCACATCTGTCAATAAATCGCCACAGACCTCGGCACGCCAGCCGACCATTAAACGCGGTTTCTCCTCGCTGTGTTCCCCATAGACGTGATAGCGGACCAGATGTCGTAAGTCAGCAGCGGTTCCCACCAGAGTTTGAGCCACATTTATCTCTGCACAACGATTCGCCAATGCAATTCCCAGCAGTTTCCCAATCACCTGCTCATCCTGATTTTGCTGATTATTCGGACTATCGACATGCTGCGGAAGCTGGTCTTTGGGAATCTCTTGTGCCTTGGCAATGCGGTGAATCATTTCCGGAGCCAGCTTGAACATGTTTTTACGGTTCAAATCACGCGTTGCAATCAGATCTTGCGTGGTGGTCGGCTTTCGACGAGCAAGCTCGATCAATAAATCATCGCGTAAAATCCTGCGGGCTGGTTGATCTTTTTCCTGAGCCACTTCATCACGCCAGTCAAACAGTTCACGAATGATGGCCAGTTCACGAGGTTTTAATTTATGTAATCCGGGAATACGCCGCCAGTTTTCACGATGAAATTCGGAATCCACTTCGTCAATCATTCGTTGAAACTCGGCTTCTGCCCACTCGAGCCGTCCCAGATCAGCCAGCTCCTTTTCCTGTATCTTCCAGATTTTGATTACATATTTTACATCGTCCAGCGCGTACTTGATTTGCTGCTGAGTCAGAGGTCTGCGGCGCCAGTCTGTGCGCGTCTCTTTACTGCCCGCCTTCTCATTCAACACCCGGGCAACAATCGCCGTATAAGAAATCGGAAAGCTGCGGGACCGTACCCCTTCCGCGACCTGCAAATCAACCAGCTTTTGCGGTTTCTTTCCGGAAAAATGCCGACAAAACCGGACCTCTTCACGACCGCCATGCACGACGACTGTCGTGGAATCATTCGTCATGATGTCCCACCAGGGGGATAAATCTTTCACTTCGTAAGGATCGACGGCCACTTCTTTACCGTTTATAGCGAATTGCAGCAGAGAAAGTTCGGGACGATAAGTGAACTCCGAAACAAATTCTGTATCGAATGCAACGATGCCCGCATCTAAGATTTGCTCACATAAGGCGTTAAACTCAGACTGCTGAACAATGAGAGGGCTCGACATCCTTGGACTACTTCCTTTATTTTGACCAGCCACTTCAGACTGAGTGCCTGACCGTGGTCCGCATGGATTTGATGATTCTTAAACCCTAATGTTGTAGATATTTATTGCATTCGTCAATGAACTGAGGGGCATTTTATGCCCTTGGAATTGTTTGTTGCGCTGTCGGAAACCCCTGGGTTCCTTCAGAAAATGCCCGTGAACTCGTCTGGTTTGAGAAAATCCCGTAAGCTGAAGGGGCTCCTGTGACGATTCTGTTTATATACGAAATATGAGATTTCGATTCATCGGCAATTTTAGCCGATCGGTAAAGCTGGCTTTTTAACTTCTCCAGGAATGCACTGTCATGGAAGATGATGCCCCACCAGGAGTTCCGGAATGGGTAGTGACTTATGGCGACATGATGTCACTCCTGCTCACATTTTTCATCATGTTGGTTTCTTTAAGTGAAATCGTCAATGATGAAAAGTTCCGGGCGATCCTGGAATCCATTCAAAATTATACCGGGTATCGCACAGGACCTGTTTCTCCTCCGGGAAAATATTTCCCGATGAATTCGATGGTCGAACAAATGAGTATGCTGGGGGCCTATACGGATAGCCCCGATCGAGGGAGAGGTGGAATCAAAACGCGGGGCATTGAAGGCAGTGATGTCCGGGTTTACCGGGCGCGGGAGGGGGTTCCAGTAAAAGTAGGTGAATCCCTGCATTATAATCAGATCGAGATCGACCTGGATCCGGAACGTAAGGAAAAGTTAGATCAAATCATCCCGGAGCTGGCGGGCAAACCAAATAAGATCGAATTGAGATCGCATACTTCAATCAGACCGCTGCCCGCTGATGCACCAGTGCATGATAAGCTGGTATTAACCTATGATCGGGGGCGGCAAGTGATGCTCTATCTGATTCAAAAAGGAATCGCGCCAAAACGTATCAGAATCACAGCAGCAGCCGATTATGAACCACCGCTTCAGACAGGCGATGAAAAGTCCGAGCAGATGGACCGTCTTGATGTGTTACAACTGGACGCCTTTGTGGACGATTATGTTGGCGCCAGAAAATGAAAAACGCTGCGAGTGTTTTTTACTCTCCGACCAGTTCATCAGCGAGTTTGCGAAGGTAGCGCGTTGATGAGTCTTGCATTTTCAAGATGTGAGGCGCTGATGCCTCGTAGTGAGCTTCATCAATTCGACATGAGACTCCGGGAGCCAATGGTACATACATCGATGAAACACGTGCTTTCATACTATTGTTTTCTGTCTCAACCATTTCCTGATCCTTAATTCTCATTTCATTGAGTACAATGGGATTCCATGTTTCTTTCCGTTGATCAGACGAAACATAGTGTGTCCGTGCCCAGCGTCTGAGTCTGAATTCTGCTGCCAATGAAGTGGCGGCATTTGCCTCCCTTTTCATACTGTGATGCCCTTCAGTGATGAAGATCCATAAATGCGACTATGAAACAAATCGTCTGATTTCACAGATCAGCCAAAATGAATTTGATTTCAGCGACCTGCTTTGAGAGAGATTTGGCATGGCCGGAAGCTATACAAGGCACAACCTGAATAACAAGACCCCTGAGCACAATAACCAAGACCACAAAAAGGGGCACACGCCGAAGAACCCGTAAATCCGGCGCAACCAGACCAGGGCATCTGAATCGCTTTAATCAGCATTCCTCTTCTTCCGCAGCATCCTCTGAAATCTGATACCGCGAGAGAAAGGTGCCCACGATGTTTCGAGTGGATCGGGTTACGGTCTCTAACTGTCTGGACTGCGATTCATGCAGGAAAGTGAACGACAAAACCACGATCACCGCAGCGGTCAGTAAAATGGATGAGCGGATTTTTTGATTGTCGCTCAGCACACTCAGCATCGGCTGATACCAGGACCGATTGATCACGGGAATTTTTTGATTGGGATTCCATTGAGGCACATCCAAAGCCAGATCAGGATCGACCGAAATTCGCTCTTCTCCCGGGCAAACTGCATCAAAATCAACACGGGCCACTTCAGACCGAAATTCCGGATCGTGTTCCAGGGAATGGGCGATTTGCCGCAGGTATTCGACCTGATTTTCCAGCGAAACCAGCTGTACCTGATTCGCAAGATATTCGTTTCGTAATTTTAAATAAGACAAATAGCGGGGCGCCAGTACCACCGCGGCAAACATGCTCGCAGCAATAAACAGAAAGATCCAGAATGTAACAGAAATGATCCAGGCGTAACTGGATTCTTCATTCTGATTCAATTTGGCAGACAAAATAGGCAATCCCGGTATTGATTCGATTCAAGGAAGTCAGGAAATCGACAACGCGCGTTTCACTCCAATCAAAATCGACATGGCAGGTCGGGAATCTTCATCAACTGGCAAACAGTAGCGGTTGCACACTTTGTTTCTGATCTGACGATTGTTGAATTCTGCGTAAAAAAACTCCCCTTCGAGAACTCAAAGGGGAGCTGATTCAAAAAATCCCTCTGCGAACAGTTCAGGAAATCGTACCGCCAAAGGTCGCTTCCGTTCCCAGAATTTCTTCGATTCTGAGTAACTGATTGTACTTGCAGATACGATCTGTTCGACTGGCTGAACCGGTTTTAATTTGACCGGTGGACAGAGCGACTGCCAGATCCGCAATCGTCGTATCTTCCGTTTCGCCCGAACGGTGGCTCATGACGGCGGTATATCCATTGCGGCCAGCCAGTTGCACTGCTTCGATTGTTTCAGACAGCGTTCCAATCTGATTGACTTTGACCAGAATACTATTCGCGATGCCCTCATCAATGCCGCGCTGCAATCGTTTGGGATTGGTCACGAACAGGTCATCACCCACCAGTTGCACTTTGTCTCCCAGACGGTCTGTCAGAAGTTTCCAGCCGGCCCAGTCATCTTCTGCCAGGCCATCTTCGATGGAACAGATCGGGTATTTATCAACCCAGGCTGCCAGGAAATCAACCATACCTGCGGAATCGAATTCTCGCCCTTCGACAGTGTAGATTCCTGTTTTCGTGTTGTAGAATTCGGTGGAAGCCGCATCCAGAGCAATTTTCACCTGATCGCCGGCTTTGTAACCTGCTTTTTCGATCGCGGTCAAAATGACATCAATGGCGTCTTCACTATTGGGAAGATCGGGAGCAAATCCCCCTTCATCGCCGACAGCTGTACTCAGCCCTTTGGATGCGAGTACTTTCTTCAGGGAGTGGAAAATTTCTGTTCCACAACGCAACGAGTCACTGAAGTTATCAAAACCCAGCGGCATCACCATAAATTCCTGCAGGTCAATTCCGTTGCTGGCGTGCTCACCACCGTTGATGATATTCATCATCGGAGCAGGCAGACGGTTTGCACCAACACCACCCAGATAACGGAATAAAGGCAGATCGGAAGCATGTGCGGCTGCATGAGCGGCTGCCAATGAACAAGCCAGAATCGCATTGGCTCCCAGTCGCGATTTATTTTCGGTTCCATCCAGATCCAGCATGACCCGGTCGATCAGCAATTGATCGCAAACGTCGAGATCAATCAGAACGTCGGCGATTTCGGTGTTAACGTTCAGCACCGCCTGTTGAACACCTTTGCCCAGAAAGCGGTCTTTTTTATCGGTATCACGCAATTCACAGGCTTCATGCATTCCCGTGCTGGCGCCACTGGGGACAGCAGCGCGACCGATCGTTCCATCTTCCAACTCGATATCCACTTCCACTGTGGGATTCCCGCGACTGTCAAGAATTTCACGGGCATGAACGGAACTAATGGCAATACTCATCGTTTGTGTTTCCTAAATTATTTCTATTAAATGAACGCGATCTGTTGAATCTGCAACACATCAACAATATTTGATATCTTTCGCTCTAAGACGCCTATTTTTAGCAGAAATAAGGGGTAAGCTCAAATGACTGAGTTTAGATTGTATGAATCTTTCTCAGACACAGGAAAATAGTCGGCCCTTGCAATCCCCAAAGCATGATCAGGCCTGCAGATGCTGCCCCGGTGGAGATAACCATTAAAATCACCCGTTTTTCGCCATTTCATGAGCACAACATAAAACAGTGCCCCTGATCTGGTTGTTTCGGTTTACAGGAATCGCCCTTCACGAAAACGGATTAAAACGAATCGGAAACAAAGCGGAATCTCGTCAGACCGGACGAATCCTGCTAGACTGAAGCGGCTTAGAGACACGCTCTGCTGAATGTTGAAATGCCATCTTGAACCCCAATTGAAATTCATAGCAACTGAAATAATCTTCTAATGAGTTCAACCTCTCCACAAATAAATAAACAAACTACACGAAAGCCTTACCCGCCGCTTTCTGTGGAACCGATGGACCCCCAGCTCACAACGATACAGCCGGGCGGCGGTATCATTATCAATCTGGAAATGGGGTGGGGGCATTGGCGCCGGTTCTGGCTGAAGACGTTCCGCCGTGGTTATGTGCAACGCATGCAGGGGACTCGCAAAGGAGACTTTAACCCCTGCCCGCACGAAGTGCTCGACCCCCGCGATCTGAAGTATTATGAAAACCAGGGGGGATATTACTGGGACGCAAAAGACGATCCGTTCGCTTACCGCAGCCAGCTCCCCTTTGCCCGTGAAGGCCTGGCGGAACTGCTCGTTTTCTCAGTACTCTTCTTTGGAAGTATGGCAACTTTAGCGGGAATACTTCTTACCAGTCAGCCAGCTGGCATTCTCGCGGGCATTGGCTGGTTTCTGGTTTTCGCATTATTTTTATTGGGCCTGGAAATTGTCTGGTTCTTTCGAAACCCGAAACGCCAGATTCCGGAAGGCGAGGGAGTCGTGGTTTCTCCCGCAGATGGTACGTTTGATACCATTGAAGAAATCGCGCACCATGAATTCATTGGTGGCCCCGCCATCGAGATCGGAATTTTTCTCTCCATCTTCAATGTGCACATCAATCGCATGCCTGTTGCTGGTAAAATTATCAAATTAGCTTATAAACCGGGGAAATGCCTGAATGCGTTGCGTCCCGAATCGACGCGTGAAAATGAGCGCCTGGAGGTCTACCTGCAGACGCCGGAACCCACTTTGAGGCCGATGCTCGTGCAGCAGATTACCGGCGCGATTGCCCGCCGCATTGTCTGCCGGCTGAAACCGGGGGACGAACTTCTGAAGGGCACCCAGTTTGGAATGATTAAGCTGGGATCCCGAACAGTAGTCGTATTTCCCAAAGAAGAAGGGCTGGAAATTCTGGCAAAACCTGGCGATAAACTGAAAGCCGGTTCAACGATCCTGGCGAAATATCCCTCGTCCGGGAAAAGTATTGCATCAATGCCTGAGGAAACTGATGAAGAAGCGTAAACTGATCGCCGTACTCCCGACATTATTAACGTTAGGCAATGCCGCCTGCGGATTCGGCGCCATCACCTATGCCGCGAAAGTGGGGCCGGAATTCCTGGGACAGGCAGCGAGCGGCGGTGGCTTAACCCGCATCCTGGGCACATCCCCGGGACTTTATAATTCGTTCGATAACCAGCATCTGTTTATTGCCGCTGTGTTGATTTTTGTTGCCATGCTGTTCGACGCCCTGGATGGAAGCGCTGCCCGCTGGACCAATCAGACCAGTGAATTCGGTGCGCAACTCGACAGCCTGTGCGATGCCATCAGCTTCGGCGTCGCACCAGCGTTTCTGATGCTGCAGATGATTCAATTTCGCACCGAATATCATCCGCGACTGTTGTGGGTGATTGCCCTGCTGTTTGCCGTCTGTACGATTTTAAGATTAGCCCGGTTTAATGTGGAAACCGAGGAAGACGATTCTCATGCCGGCTTTAGCGGGCTGCCTTCCCCTGCAGCCGCAGGAGCGGTGGCTTCCTTTCCCATTTCCATGCGCGGGCTGTATAAGTTGGCAGAATCAGACACGGGGTCGATCTCGCAAACTGTCTCTGAGTGGCTGATCCCGGCGGTGGAATGGTCGCTCCCCTGGATCACGCTGGCCCTCGCCGCTCTGATGGTCTCACGCATTCATTACGCCCATGTATTTAATCAATTGTTCACAGGTCGACGCAGCCGCCGACATGTCATTCAACTGGTCTTTTCCATGGCATTGATCTTCCTGGTGCGAGAATTGGCGATCCCGGTATTATTCTGCTATTTCGCATTTTCAGCGCCAATTCATGCTTTTTGGGGAGAAGTTGTCTCCGGGCGACTATACAAATCCAGACAAATTTGAGAAACTGACTCGTTTCATCCATTTTATCGAACCTTAAAGGTGCTGTCGCCGATGTTTACGGGACTGGTCGAGGCTCGAGGTACCGTTCAGCTTTTGGAAAAGAACGGCTCAGCCATCGATTTAACTCTTGAGATTTCGGAGCTCATTACGAATGATGCCCACATCGGGGATAGTGTGGCCATCAACGGCTGCTGCCTGACGGTTGTGGAAATCTGCGACGGCTGCCTGAAGTTTCAAGCCGGCGCAGAAACCCTTGCCAAAACCAGCCTGGGGCTGTTGACTCTGGGTGATCAGGTCAACATTGAACGCCCTCTGGCCGCCGATGGCCGCCTGGGTGGTCACTTTGTCCAAGGGCACGTGGATGGCGTTGGCTCGATTAAATCGATCGACAGGGATGGTGAGTGGATCACGATGTGGTTCGATGTTCCCCGGGAATTGGCCCTGCAAATGGTGCCCAAAGGATCGATCACCGTAGATGGAATCAGTTTGACGATTGTGGAATGCCAACAGACGGCTTTCAGTATCGCGTTAATACCGCATACACTGGAAGTGACCACATTAGGGCAAAAACAGGTTGGCAGTGTTGTGAATCTCGAAACAGACATCCTTGGGAAGTATGTACAAAAACTGATTCCCTTAACACTTGATGGTTTCAATGAAAGACGATGAAAGGCAGACTCGATCTTATTTAATGCAGCTCTTTGAGCGGCATGGCTTTAACCCGCGCTCTGATCTGGGGCAAAACTTTCTGATCGATCTGAATATCATCGAGTACGTCGTGACGAATGGCCATATTCAGCCGACTGATATCGTGCTGGAAGTCGGCACCGGCACCGGGGGCATGACGACATTTATGGCCCAACAGGCCAGGCACGTCATTTCGGTCGAGTATGATGCAAACATGCATAAGCTGGCCGGAGAAGCCACTCGAAAATACGACAATATTTCACTGCTGAACTGCGACGCTTTAAAAAATAAAAACCAACTCTCCCCCACTGTGGTCAACGAGATTGAAGCACAATTACAGGCAAATCCGGGCAGTCATCTCAAGCTGATTGCCAATCTGCCATACAATATCGCAACGCCCATTGTTTCGAATCTCGTGGCGTCAGATCTTCCCTGGGATCGGATGGTCGTGACGATTCAGCTGGAACTCGGGTTAAAGATGGCCTGCAAGCCGACGACGTCCAATTATGGAGCGCTGTCTGTCTGGTTACAGTCACAGTGCTTCGTCAAACTTCTGAAGACGCTGGGCCCCACCGTTTTCTGGCCTCGCCCCAAAGTTGATTCCGCAATCGTGCAGTTAACACCGAATCCGGTACTCAAAAAAACGATCGGAGACCGCGTCTTCTTTCAGGACTTTCTGAGACGCGTTTTTCAGCATCGAAGGAAATTGATGCGCAGCACGCTGGCCAGCATGTATAGCAAACAGCTTACCAAGCCGGAAGTGGACGCGATTTTACTGGCACACGGGATCGAAAAAGAAAAAGCACGTGCGGAAGAACTCACGGTTACGGAATTGATTCCGTTGGCACATGCGTTTCAGGAACAGATCGCACAAAAGATAATCGTTTAAAAAACGAACCGCATCAAATAAAACGTAAGAATCATATCAGAGAGACATGTAAGGAGAGGAACTATGGAAGATCGCATTATCAGTCAGGGGATCACTTTTGATGATGTTCTGCTGCAACCCGCCTATAGTGAAGTAATGCCTTCGGAAGTCAGTGTTGCCAGCCAGCTCACAAAGAATATCCCCCTCAACGTCCCCATCGTCAGCAGTCCTATGGACACGGTCACAGAAAGTGATATGGCCATCGGAATGGCACAAGAGGGCGGGATTGGGATCATCCACAAGAATATGACTGCCGAACAACAGGCAATGCAGGTGGACCTGGTAAAACGAAGTGAACATGGTGTGATTGTCGATCCGGTGACACTTCCCCCCAATGCCACCGTGGCGGAAGCCACTGATATCATGCACCGGAGAAATATCGGAGGGGTCCCCATCACGGAAAATGGGAAACTTGTGGGGATTTTAACGAGTAGGGACTTACGGTTTCTCGACTCTCCGGAAACGCTGGTTTCTGAGATAATGACGAAAGATAAGCTTGTAACGGCTGCGGGAGATACAACACTTGAGGTGGCGCAACGGATATTATTGGAAAATAAGGTCGAGAAACTTCTGCTGGTTGACGAAAATTATCAACTGAAGGGACTTATTACGATTAAGGACATCGACAAGACGATGCAGTTCCCGCTGGCCTCAAAAGATTCACGAGGACGGCTGCGAGTCGGGGCTGCTGTGGGTGTATTTGATTACGATCGAGTTGCTTTACTGATTGAGTCGGGGGTTGATCTCCTGGTTGTTGATAGTGCTCATGGCCATTCCGGCAATGTAGTACAGACTGTGAGAGAAATCAAAAAACGATGGGACATTGATGTGGTCGCCGGAAATGTGGCGACAGAGCAAGGTGCCCGTGATCTGGCAGAGGCAGGTGCTGATGCGATCAAAGTCGGAATTGGACCCGGGTCAATTTGTACGACGCGAATTATCTCCGGTGTGGGAGTTCCACAATTAACGGCCATTTCCAATGCCGCAAAAGCATTGAAAGGGTCAGGAATTCCGATCATCGCTGATGGGGGAATTCGTTACAGCGGTGATATTGCCAAAGCACTGGCAGCCGGTGCCCATACGGTAATGTTAGGAGGATTGCTCGCAGGTCTGGATGAAAGTCCGGGCGAATTGTTTCTGTATCAGGGACGTAGCTTCAAACGCTACCGCGGTATGGGATCAATGGGAGCAATGGTGAAAGGTAGTAGCGAACGCTATCGCCAAAGTTCAATTAGTCAAGACGGAAAAGACTCTGCTAAAAAACTGGTTCCTGAGGGAGTGGAAGGACGTGTCCCCTATAAAGGGCCACTGCAAAATCTGCTTTATCAACTCGTGGGTGGACTACGGGCAGGAATGGGTTATTTAGGCGTCAATTCTGTCGCGGAAATGCGAACGGAAGCCAAATTTATTCAGGTCTCTGCAGCAACGGTTAGGGAGAACCATCCGCATGATATTTCAGTCACTCAGGAAGCACCAAATTACACAGCCGAACATTCACCTATGGAATAACCGTCGCTTGCGCTGGTTACCGGCCGTGGCACTCGCGCTCGGCATGAGCCCGTTCGCTGTCGCTGAGGAACCTGTTTCTACGACAGATCCGTTTCTCGCGCAGTCAGATTCTTCCGCGCAAACGTGGGAAGAACTGAAAGGTCGCTCAGCGGAAAAACGCTGGGAGTCGCTGTCTCGCGATAATAAACGAGAGACCAAAAAGCTGGACCGGAAAGAACGCAGAGAACTGCGTAAATCCGATAAGGCGTCCGATGAACTCGAATTTGTACCCGAGTTTCGTCAGATTCCGGATCAGCTTCCGCCCGCCTCCATCAGCTCAGGGACTGGCAACAGCCTGCCCGAGCCCACAGGCACCAACACGTTCGCTGCTCCCGTCAATAACGCGCCTGGAGCCAATTTCGCGCCTGCTGTTCAACCTTACAAAACGATCGGACTGGAAGAAAAACAGCCTGTCACCAGCACGTCCACGAAAAATCTGGATTTCAACACCCAGAAACCGGTGAGTTCTACCAGCAACAGCCAGCAGATTGTTCCCCTGTTTCCTGATTCTGATGGGCGTGGATCCAATTTTATTACAACCCAGAAGCAATTTGATAATGCGGCTGCGTCTCCCGAATCTGATGATCTGAAGTACGCAGGGGAAGACCTCGAAGATGAAGTCCCACACCTGTTGAAAAAAATTGCCGGTATCAACCCGTTCTTCGATTATGAGCCCGATCCTGAAATTGCCAAAAATGAACCGTGCAGAAATCTCTGTCCCCGTCCGGATGGAAAACCGTGTAAATTGTCAGAAGAAGATGGCGGGCAAATTATGGAATGTCCCCAGGAATACCAACTCAGTCGTCAGCCTTATCAGGGTCGTAATTTCTCGGAAAGTATCTATACCTGGGAAGCATCTAATCTGAATTACAATCCCCTCTACTTCGAAGATCCCAACCTGGAACGGTACGGAAATTCGCGCAGAGACCTGGTGCAGCCGTTCGTTTCAATGGGACGATTCACCGGACAACTGCTCGCCTTGCCTTATCAAATGAGCATCGACCCTGTGAAGAAAAAAGTTTATCCTCTCGGCTATTATCGCCCGGGTGAGTACACGCCAAAACGCATCAACGGAATTCCCTGGAATACCAAAGCGGCAGTTACAGAAGGACTTACAGCAACAGGCCTGATCTTCCTGCTTCCCTAAACGGATAGACTTTTTCTGCCAGTGTTGTTGAGAGACAAGACGATTCAAACAGCGGTGGTTGCCGAAGCGGACACAATTCGATATTCTTTAAACACACCTTGATCCACCGGCTCAGGGTGTGTTTTTGTTTTAAAATTCGAGCAGATTTTGAGCTTTCAAGAGAGTGAACGACGCACCCATGTCATTTGACCCTGCCCCTAATGTATCAAGTGCCCCCCAGGCATTAGCCAACGATATCATCCAGCGCGTTGCCAGACTGGTCAGCGAAGCAGAAGCGGAAACGAAACCGCTGGAACTCGATCCTTATCGGGGTCAACTGTTCGAGTTGTTCGTCATGGCAGATGCGGCCGGCTTTATTTCTGAAGAAGCGGAATTCGATCTCACCGCCGACAATCTCTGTCGGGAGCTGGCAAAAGTCTGGGGATTGGCCGAAGCCACACAACAGGCCACGGAATCACAATCAAAACTCCCCCCGGAACAAATCAGCAAAATGCGCATTCTCTGGTCTGTATTAAGACTCTGGATGGAATGGGATTATGCCTGGAAACGCTGGAATGAATTCCATCCCGGCGAGACGGCGTGAACCCGATCGGTCATCTGACCCGCGCCCGTCCCCTCTTGTCGCTGTTCTCCTGGAAAACAAACCGGCTTGACTGATCCGGGTCTGTTCAAATCCCCGTTTTCCACAGGAAAACAAGCACTTTTCACGATTGACGTCTGCTAGTTTTTCTTAAGCTGCGTAGTAAGCGCCGCGCGCGAGTGTGTGAAACAGTTTGTGCACTGCAATCCTATTCACCAGCCACTGCCTGCCGTCCTGTAGTTCAGGAATCAGCGCCGCCCGCCAGTGTTCTCTGTGCACGTTTTTTGCGCTTGGTTCAAAAAACTTCGTTTTAGCTTCGTTAAGTTTCATTCTACGATCATTTTGATTCATCTGGCATTCATTGTTGAAGGCAGGCGATAAAAATGCTTCACGCACTTCACTGCGCATCCGGTAACCAATCAACGGCAGACCTCGTCCCAGAATGCGGCGAGTCGCTGGCTGGCCTGCACGCTGGTAAAACAGGCCAGAGCCCGCTGCCGCGCCGCTGCTGACATTGTCTCGATCAGACTCCGATCACTCAAGGTCCGTTTGATGGCAGCCGCGAGAGCCCCCGCATCACTCGCGGGCACCAGCAACGCCGAGACTTCATGCTGCACGATCTCACTCGTGCCACCCACATCGGTTGCCACAATCGGCAGACCGCTGGCAATCGCTTCCAGTAAGACCCGACCTAAAGGTTCCTGCTTGGCCGGATGCACCAGCAGGTCGGCTTCGTTCATGAGCCCTTCAATGTTTTCCCGGTAACCCAGGCGATGCAGACGGCCCTGTAAGGCGGGTTGCGCAAAGGCGGCTGTAAGCCCCTGATCAAATTCGATGCTCTCCTGTTTCTGCGAGTGCCTTTCCCCGACGAGCAGAAATTGCGTGCTCAAATCTCCCTCATCGGCCAGCAGTTTCGCCGCCTCCGCCAGAACATCCTGCCCCTTACGCAGACCGATCTGACCGATGGTTAAACAGAGCCTGGTATCGCTGGCCAGACCCAGTTCCCGTTTGAGCAGGCCCGTCGCAGGGCGTGGCTGAAAGCGGTCGACATCAACGCCGTTATAGCAGACCGTCACCTTTTCCGCCTGAATTCCCCGGTTGATGTGAAATGACCTGGTTGCCTCCGAGACCGCAATGAGCCGCCGATTCTGATTCAAATCCGCGTTCGCTGCCCGGCTGAGTTTGATGATATCCCGCAAGTGCCCGGAACAGGGAACGGGTAACTGCGCCGCCAGCGCACCGGTCAGACGTGACATCGAAAGGCTGTTGGCGTGCAGCAAATCAAAGCGGCCCGCGTGCAACGTCGGCAACAACTGTTCCGCCACCGCTTCACGCGACAGTCGTTGCCCCTGTGCGTTGTGAAACGTAACCGGATGACACTCCACCTGCAACTGCGCAAGCTGCGCTGCTAAAGGACTGTCCACCGGGCAGAACGCAACAAATTCAAATGATCGTTGATGCAGTTGAGCGATGACAGCCAGCATGGAATGCTCGCCCCCGTTCAATGAACCAAACTCGAATAAGAGGGCAATCCGTTTCACATTCAGTCAGCTTTAACACTTTGATCAAGTTTCGCCCGTTGCACGGCTTCTCTGGTTTTTCTCAAACCGGTTTGCGCCACGACCAGCGCATCCTGCTGCCAGTAATCCTTATTGAATAACTCCAGCGATAACACGCCGCGAAACCCGGCCTGATGAATCATGCGGAAAATATCGGACAGAGGAGCCACGCCATCGCCGGGATAAACACGGTCTGCATCATTGATCGTATCCCGCGGCGGAGCGGCGGGATAATCATTCACGTGAAAAACCTGAATGGCGGAACCGCTCAGTAATCCCAGGCCGGCGAAATCAGAGCCCCCTTTATAAATGTGATACACGTCCGGCAGCAGACATGCTTTAGGGTGACCGCTTTCAATGGCGACAAACATCGATTCACCCAGACGCGAGAGTGACTCGGAAAAGCCCCAGACCTCAACCTGCGGGGTCACGCCCATCTGATCGCCCAGCTCCAGCAACGCGCGATAACGTTTGGCCGCTTCAAACAGATTGAGGTCGTTCTGCTTGGTCGCTCCGGTAGGAGGGGCGGCGATACGAATCCCGCCAATCTGACGCAGCGTGTCCATATCCCGCTTCGCCTGTTCCAGTCCCTGCTTGCGCACTGCGTCGTCGTCGACGATCCACTGTGCGAAACCGATGGCACTCTCAACCGTCAAACCCGAATCTTCGATCCGTTTTCGCAAGTCGGTCAGCGAACCGCCGTCCTTGACATACTGGTCGATATCACGCATCCAGGGTTCAATCGCATCGTAGCCAGCCTTGGAAGTCAGATCGACCTGTTCCACGATACCCAGTTTCTGGCCGCGCACCGTACTTGTGTTAAAGCAATAGCGAAACGGCTCGGCAGCACTGCGATTTCTGGCAGGACTGGCGGCAGCAGATGTGCCAGTGGAAAAACCGGCTGCGAGGACACTGCCTGCGGCTGCCAGCATTTCACGTCGGTTGAGATTTGTGTGCATGAAGATGATTCCGGTGGGATGAAGTCAGGTTTGTTACCCATCTAAACTACCGCAACCTCAGACCATTTTCAACCTGTTCCCATCCCGCGATCAAAGGCATCCAGATCCCGCTGGAACAGGCTGAGCACCTTATGCAGCGTTTCCCGATTGATTTTCCAGCTCGGATTGTCAACCGTATAGTGATTACAGTGGTCGACAATCAGACGATACAGAAATTTGAACAAGTGCCGCGGCACACGCAGTTGTGCGAATTGCGAGATCAATTCCTGCTCGGAAATCGAATCATCAAACAGATCTTTGATCGAGTGATTCGCACCATGATCTACAGAACAGGCCCGCACGCGATCACAGGCGACGTCATACAGCGATTCCCCCGTCCAATCCAGCGATGTCACCAGATTCTGCTTATCCAGCCGCGAACGTTCGTAAAATTCCTTCTCTTCCCGCTGCAGATAATACACCACGTCAGAAGGTAACAGCAGTTTGAACGCCACGCCCGGATGTTTCAATAACTTGTTATCGAACATCGGCCAGAGCAGGTCCCGCATCCGTTCGGCTGAACCATTCACCAGATGCGGCTCGTCCACGCGATCCACCAGAATGACAATGTTTGTGAAACCGAGTTTTTTGAGGACGGTCTGGAATTTGGTCAGCAGTTCATAACGGTCATCGCTGCGATCCCGAGAAGGAATCGGCTGCCCCGCCAGTTCTCTGCGTTCGATCCGTGAAAGAATTTTTCTTAATGCATTCGGCAGATGATCGAAAACGCGCACTTCCCGCGTGACCCGCCAGGCTTTCCACAGCAGCGTTGACTGTCGCCACAACCAGGGAGCCCAGCCGGCAAACATGAGCAGCCAGATCCACCACTGACCGAAATCTTTCCAGGTCCCCAGATAAAACACGAGTCCGACGGTAACCATCGTCACCAGCAAACCCAGCCCGCGTTCCCACTCGGTTTTCCAATAGCTGAATTTCAGTTTCCGCCTCAAACGATTCCAGCGTTGTACCGCGGGCATATCCAGGCTGTTGTCGTAAAACGCCGCCAGCAGCAACAGGTCGCGTTTTTCAAGATGAGATAAATTCGAAATCTGTGCTTTCGAAACCGATCGGATGTTATTCTCTGCTGACTCATCCGTTTCGATGGTCTGACCAATGAGCTGTGTGGTTCCCAATGAAAGAATGGCGTCCATGTGATCCCACAGTCGCCAATAGGATAGCAATCGTTCGGGCCGCCGTTTGCGGCCTGAATACCGTTCGCGGAAACAATCCAGAAAAGGATTAAAATCATCGTATTCGATCACGAACACCCGGCTCTCCGGATGGAGTGCGTTATGTTTCTGCAGCTGTTCGATCATCTGCATCCGAATGGCGGTTTTTCCTGCCCCCTTTTCACCAAACACAACTGACGTGGAGGGGTTGGCGGGATTGGAAAATATTTTGTCCCAGACCGGATGATGCGTCCCGTTCAGACAGAATTCTTTGAAAACGTGATCGCTTTGTGCGTCTTCCTGCCCGAACGGATTTTCTTTAATCCCGTGATGATCTAAAAACTGTTGAACTTTCATAAAGGTCTTACTCACCGAAAAGAAACAGGTTAAACTCTTATTTTAAAGCGACTTAGAACATGTCGGACCGACGGGTCGGAGCAGAAACACCCGACCTGCTGCACGCTTGTCAAAATGAGAGGATTAGGTAGTTGTATTGTCACTTAAACATAGGTCATAGATCAGGAAAATGGTAGTCATGAGATTCGGAGTGCGTGAAATATAAACGGTTTTCCATGCCTTATATTCGAGCCCCTCTTGCAAGATCGGTGACGTTTCACGAGAATCCACCTCAGCTTGATGACGTATCCGCCGGGAAAGCGTCCTGTTCGTGTTTGTGTTCCAAGGTTGAAAGAAAAGTTGAACTGGCTACCTCTCATTGGTGCAATGGCATTATTCGCCATCGGCTTGCGCCTGTCGGCTCTTTTCAGTGGTTCAGAAACAGGCTTCTACCGTGTCAGTTTTTTGCGGCTGAATATTGACGCAAACGAAGGCGACCCGATTGCAAAACGTCTGTGCTGGTTTGCGCAAAACCCCAGCTATTTTGTCGCGACCACGCTGATCGGAAATAATCTGGCCAACGATCTGGCGACCATTGCCATCTCGATGGGAGTGGCAGAAGTGTTTAGTGAATCGGGGGGCTCCGCCGAAATCATCACCACGATTTTATTCACACCGATCATTTTTATTCTGGGCGAACTCGTTCCCAAAAATCTGTACTACCGGGCGCCGACACTGTTGCTGAAACGTTATTGCCGCTGGTTTGACTTCTTTTACCGGGCATTCTGGCTCATCAGCACTCCGCTGGTTGGAATCACACGTCTGCTGGAGCGATTCTCTCCGGATCGCAGCAAACCCGCACAACTCGTGCTGGGACGCCAGCGACTGGTGAAAGTGCTCGAAGAAGGACACCTGGAGGGTTTGCTCACAAACTCTCAAAAACAACTGGTGCGCGGCATGTTCAACACAGCCGCCCAATCCGTCATCAAAGCAATGATTCCACAAACAGAAATCCTGGGAGTCACACGCACGACCGACGCTGCACAAATCATGCAGCTTGCAAAACAGAATCAGCTTTCTTTTATTCCGATTCGCTCGCGCGAGAAACAGACTGAATGGACGGCCTATATCAAATTAGTCGATCTCATCACCTCTCCCGCACCGATTATCCCCGCCGTTTATAACATGCCACGCCTACAGTCCGATTTCAGTATGCTGGAATCGCTCTACCTGCTGCGGAACTCCGCTTCTGCCTATGGCGCCATTTATGAGAATGATCAACAGCTGGGAATTGTCAGCCAGCTGGACCTGGTGAAAGCGCTCTGTTCGCCCACGGGCCCCCTAAAGCTGAAAGCACGCGTGTCATAATCGCTCTGTTTTGACGGTCTTTTCGGCTGGATTGCGGGATCGGAGCGACCCGCGTACAATCAACGCCCTCTGAAATTGAGACGCACTTTGAGAGACCCGAATCGGAGTCAGCAGCTTGAAAAGACAGGTTTTCTGCTGAACTTCGCTCCTTTTCCGGTGTCTGATTACAATAACATCAGTATCGATGCCTGAATCAATTTACCTACAGCCGGAATCATCATGACCCAACGTCGCATTTTAGTCACCGCTGCTCTGCCTTACGCCAACGGTGAAATTCACATCGGCCACCTCGTGGAATACATCCAGACCGATATCTGGGTGCGTTTCCAGAAACTGCGCGGACATGAATGTCGCTTCTTCTGCGCCGACGATACGCATGGCACGGCGATTATGATTCGCGCCCGCCAGGAAGGTCGCTCTGAGGAAGCTTTGATCGCCGACGTCCGTGAAAACCATATCGCCGACTTCGCGGGTTTCCATATCGAGTTTGACAATTACGGCAGCACGAACAGCGAACAGAACCGCAAACTGTGCCACGAAATCTGGTCTGCTTTGCGCGACACCGGTCTGGTCCATGAGAAAGAAGTCACTCAGTTATTTGACGTTCAGGAAAATACGTTTCTCGCCGACCGCTTCGTCAAAGGGACCTGTCCGAAATGTAAAGCCCCCGATCAGTACGGCGATAACTGCGACAAATGCGGCAGCACTTACACGCCAGCCGACCTGTCTGATCCGATCAGCACGCTTTCCAATACGACGCCGGAAGTCCGCACCGCCAATCATCTGTTTGTGCGCATCGAAGACCTGCACCCGTTTCTCGAAGAATGGACGCAGTCCGGCCAGCATCTGCAGACGGAAGTCGCCAACTATCTCAAAGGACACTTCCTGGGAGACCCGCTTCGCGACTGGGATATCTCGCGCCCCGCACCGTATTTCGGTTTTGAAATTCCCGACAGTCCGGGCAACTTCTGGTATGTCTGGTTTGATGCGCCCATCGGTTATATCGCATCGACCCTCGAATGGTGTGAAAAAACAGGAGCAGACTTCGACCACTGGTGGAAGAATCCCGAAACCGAAGTCCATCACTTCATCGGCAAGGACATCACTTACTTCCACACGCTGTTCTGGCCCGCCATGCTCAAAACCGCCGGCTTCAACCTGCCGGAGAAAGTACACATTCACGGTTTCCTGACCGTGGACGGCGAAAAAATGTCCAAGTCAAAAGGAACCTTCGTCAAAGCGGCCACCTATCTGAATCATCTCGATCCCGCCTGCCTGCGTTATTACTACGCCTCCAAGCTGGGACCGAGACTGGATGACCTCGATTTGAACCTGGAAGAATTCATTCAGAAAGTGAATTCGGATCTGGTGGGCAAGGTGGTCAATCTGGCCAGCCGTTCTGCGAAGTTTGTCGCCGACACCGGACTTTCCGATACGTATCCCGATGACGGCGGTCTGTTCGAATACGCGGCCAGCCGCAGTGAAATCATCGCCGCCGCTTATGAAGCGTGCGACTTTAATGGCGCGATGCGAGAAGTTCTCGCGCTGGCCGACCGGGCGAATAAATTTGTTGAAGATCAAAAACCGTGGGAATTGCGCAAAGACGAAAATCGTCAGGCAGAGCTGCAGGAGATCTGTACGATCGCCTTGAATCTGTTTCGACAGATTATCGTGTATCTGACGCCCGTACTTCCTAAATTGTCCGAACAGACAGGTGAGCTGTTGAACGATCCCGTCACGAACTGGGAGCAGGCACAGACGCCGTTAACGGGGACTGCCGTTAATAAATTCCAGCATTTGTTTAAACGTATTGAAGAGAAACAGGTACAAGCTATGACTGAAGAAGCAAAAGAAGAAGCCGAAGCGACCGCCACGGAAGCAGCCACCTCCCAATGGAACGACACGGGAGAGGCACTCACACAGGAACCGATGTCTGCGGAATGCACGATTGATGATTTCGTGAAAGTAGACTTACGCGTGGCGCGGATTGTCGCTGCGAACTCGGTTCCCGAAGCCGACAAATTATTGCAGCTTACATTAAGTCTGGGAGGCGAAGAACGCCGCAATGTGTTTGCCGGCATTAAAAGTGCCTACAACCCGGAAGAACTGGTCGGACGGCTGGTGATCTGTTGTGCGAACCTCAAACCGCGCAAAATGCGATTCGGCATCAGCGAAGGCATGGTCCTGGCTTCCGGCCCCGGCGGAAAAGACGTGTTTCTGCTCACTCCCGATGCAGGCGCCGTGCCCGGACAACGCGTACACTAAGCGCACGTCTTAATTCACAGGACTCATCAAGCCATCAGGGTTTTCTCTGATGGCTTGTTGCATTGTCTGTTCTCGCGCCTGAAAAACAGCCATCTGCTATCGGGACATCTTAAGCACAGGATGGCCGATTAATCCATACCGCTTTCCCTGCTGAGAGACCGTCCAGAAAAACGCGGTTAATGTTCCCTCTTTCAATACGGGCGTGATGTGCCCGCTGTAAATGACCTGCTTCGGTTGATCGCCGGGTGTCAGGTACCTCTGATTTTTGTCGAAGTCCTGAAAGGGACCTGTGGGCTGATTCGAAACCAGATGCGCAATCTTCGCACCTCCCTTATAGAAATGCTCGATCACGAACAGATGATACTGGCCTTCCACGACAACTGCCCCGGTCAGTTCCTGCGCGCGGACCGACTGAGGGTGTTTTAAAACGGGAACTGCTTTCGTCCAGGCACCAGGTTTCAGAGGTTCTGTCGATTCGCTGTGCACGATCTGATATCCGTCGGCTCCGGTCGTGCGATGATATAAGTGAAGACGGTCTCCTGTCTCATCACTGAGCAGGCCGGTATCGTCATCTTCTCCCGGAAGATCCGAAATGGGAGCGGGTGTTTTGTTCCAGGGGATTTTTTCCGGATCGGAGAATGAATAAGCCAGGCCGACACTACGCGCGGTGAATTGCGGCGTTTTGCGCGCACTGTACGGACAATATATGATCCCGTTGACCAGCGTGGCGGCGACGGGACTGGCAACACCGTGCCGATCGTGGGCGCCCTCCCTGGCTCCCTTGGCGATCGCGACGCCATGATAGTTCCACGCCGATAAATCATCGCTCGAAAAAAGGTGGATTTCCGACTCGTAGGTATTTGGATGATGCTGACTTTTTAGAGGAATGACATCGGCCAGCAGGTAATACTTTTTCTTCAGCGGATGCCAGACGATCGCATGTTCGCGAAGGCTGGCTGCTCCTGTTACCGAGTTTTGTGTCAGCGCTACCTGAAAAAACTGGCTGAAGTCGCATTGCACGAACGAATCGGCCCGGGCAGATTCCTGCAATAGAACCAGCAGCATCACCAGTTTCAATATAGTCGTTTTCATCGAAACACTTTCTTCCCTATAGACATTTATATTTATATTAGAGTGCATCCCATTTAACCATCGCGTCTCTTATTCTCTTTTACTTGGTCCAAATGACCCTGGAGACGCTACAGTAAACCTGGACACAGGCTAATCAAGCGTAATTCATCTTCCGCGGGATTCAACTGTAACGCAAGTTGAACTGCTGACAGGCGTAATCCGCAGAGAATCCGCTGCCCGGTAGAATTTTTTGTTCACAGTCGCTGAGTGAATCTGCCGGCATCCATCGAACAAAGCAGGGTGTCCCCCTTGAGTAACCCGTACTTTCGGGAAATCCCACAAACTCTAACAGGTCGGATCTCCTGAACAAAGAAATGACACGATCCAATACAAAGGAGGGATTTCACCTGTTTTATTAAGAGGTTATCAAGCGAAATCGTTTCAATCGACCCATTCGCTACAGAGCCACAGATGAACGGGGTTTTCTTTTAAAATTAAATTGACTCCCCATATAAAAAACATAGATTTCCGATGGCACCTCAGTCGGCGCTCCTTCTGAACGGGCCAATGTAACAGAGGATCTGATATGCGATTTGAATCCACTGATTTCAAATATGTCTGATCCTGAAGCATCCCGGGGTTCCATAAATTTCCTGATAAGGAAGCAAAACCTGGAAACACCCAAATTATTTAACAACATTCAATGTGTTAAACACATTCGTAATCTCGGAGAAGGGCAATGAAAAAAACAATTCAACAAAAAGGCAGAAGGGCAGGCTTTACGCTTGTCGAAGTCATGATTGTGGTCGTGATTCTTGGCATTCTGGCTGCGACCGTCTTACCACAATTCATTTCAACCAATGATGACGCCAAAGAGTCTGTGCTCGTACAGGATTTACAGACCCTGCGTAGTCAGATCCAACTGTTTAAGTTCCAGCATCTCGGTAAATATCCTGCAGACGGTTCTACCGACGCAGACGATTTCCGTGATGCGTTGCTGCTTTCCAGCGACAAAGACGGCACCACCGGTGCTATCGGAACCAAAGCATTCGGTCCGTACCTTCTCGGCAGCCTTCCTCCCAACCCTTACACGGGTGGTCGCGGAATTCTGATCGTGTCTGATGTGCCTGCTGCGACACCAGATGAAACCGCAAAAGACGGTACCGAAATCGTCGGTTGGATTTACAATCCTGTCACCGGCGAGATCAAAGGAAATAATTCCGGTCTTGCCGCAGACGGCAGCAAGCTGGACTCGCTATAAAGATCAATCTCAGCCCGTTTTCAAATAGTGGCTGAGGTCTCTTTAAAGTCGTGAGTATAATTAAGAACCCCTGACACGAAAACTCGTGTCAGGGGTTCTTTTTTTGGAAGACCCTGATTGAGTGATGTTCCTGTCCTGATTCTTTCAGGTAGGTCGCAAGCGCAGGTTAAAACAGATCCGGAATCTGGCATGATACGGCCAACCGGTTTTCCCAAGTCCCTGTCGACGACTTCGCGGAAGCAGGGCTCCAGGTCGTGTTTATTGATTGGTTTTGAATGTGATCCCCAGGACCACAACCTCACCCAGGGCGGTCTTAACCGCGGCTAACGCCGTGCGGCTGATCCTGTTTCAGGTACTTTGACAGCATAGCCGAAGGGCGTTAGCCGCGGTTGCTCCAGATTGATCAGGACGATTCGAATTAAGAAACACCACCTGGCTGACCGGTTCTGATTCAGCACAGCTGCAGGCGGAATCAGTGGTTAAACAGAAATTCGCGGCTATTGCTGATCGCCCACATCACATCCTGATATCCTTCGCGTTTGTCCTTGGAACTTTTCACAATCTGGTCGCAGTTTGCCAGCTCCTGTTTGGTCGGATTTCTGCTGTAGGCTGCCAGATAGATTTCGGTAAAGACGTCGTGGTCTGCCGCTTTCGCTTTCAGCAACTGTTCGATGCGGCCATTTTTGGTAGCCAGCTTTGTATTGATTAATTGCCCGTTGGCGACCTGCAACACCTGTGCCAGATTCGGCTGGCTGGTGCGTTCGCACTCACAGGTAATCACACGTTTCGGACGCCCCAGGGTATCCAGGAAGTAGGAATTGAAATTGGGATCCGGCAGCTCGATCGCCCGCGTTCCCTCAGGCACGCCGCGAAAACGTTCCTGGGAGCCCGTTAAATCATCCAGTGCATCCAGCATGACTTCCGCCGGCAATCGTTTCACATTGTACTGTGTGTAGAAGCGGGTTTTGGCAACGTTCTCGGGACGTGGATCAGATGACAGTTGATACGCCCGTGAATTCATAATCACCCGCATCAGCGCTTTCAGGTCATAGCCTGATTCGACAAAGTGATCGGCCAGTGCTTCAAGCAGTTCCGGATTGGAAGCCGGGTTCGTTTCCCGCATGTCGTCGATGGGTTCCACAAAACCCGTATCCATGAAATAAGACCAGAAGCGGTTGACCATGCTGCGGGAAAACAGACGATTGTCGGGAGCGGTAAGCCAGCGTGCTAACGGACGCCGAAAGTCACGGTACGAAGTCACGTCGATCGGTTCGCCCATCAATGGAGTCGGCTCCATGGTTTTTTTCGTGCGGGGATGACGGATCGAACCGCTGCTTTTCACTTTAATAATCGTATCCTGTCCCAAGGCACCGAAATCAACACTCCCTTTATTGCCGACACGCGTAAAGAACGCGGCCAGACTGTAATAATCTTTCTGGCTGTAAACTTCGAAGGGATGATGGTGGCACTTCGCACATTGCAGGCGCACTCCCAGGAAAATCTGTGAAGTGGCCTCAGCCAGATCTTCGGGGTTGGTGGCAATCTTGAAGTAGTTGGCAGGACCGTTCTGATAAATCGATCCCTGGGCTGTAATGATTTCGCTTACGAATTCATTGACCGGTTTATTCTCGCGGAGCGACTGACGAATCCAGTTGGAAAACGCCCACATCCCGCCGTCGCCGACTTTATTCCGGTTATTTCGCAGCAGATCGCCCCACTTCATGCCCCAGTAGGCACTCCAGGTCTCCACATAAATATCGCGCGCCGGATCGCCGGTCAGACCGAGCAACTCATCAATCAACTGGCTGCGTTTGTCGGGAGCTTTTGAAGCGAGAAATGTTTTCACTTTGTCAGGAGAAGGCAAAGTACCGATCGTATCGATAAACGCCCGGCGGATGAAGACTTCGTCAGTACACAACGCAGAAGGTTCCAGACCGAGTTCGCTGAACCGCTTTTTGATATGCTCATCGATAAAGTTATGCGGCTTGAATTCCGCCAGATCGACGTCTGCTTTGTAAGGCGAGATCACTGTCGAAACTTTGGCCTGACCCATATAACGCACCATGATCGCAGTCTGGCCCGGTCCTAGAATTTCCACTTTGCCGCGTGGCGTCACCGTGGCAATGACTTCTACCAGACTGTCATACTGCGCCTGCGCGGTCACATCCCGCTTCGTTCCGTCACTGTATTCTGCGATCACCCGCAACTGCTGCACGTCCCCTTTTTTGTAACGTCGCGACATGGGCGTTAATTCCATGCCCACCACTGTGGCTTCTTTCGCATCGATTTCCGTGACCGCTTCTGAAATCCAGGTCTCCAGAATCCGGTACTCATAAGAATCTTTCGCGAACCGTCGTCCACCGCCATGCGCGACAGCCATCGATGCCTTCTGCAGAATCAGACTTTTTTCGGGTTGTAAAATGGAAATGCGGCGCTGACGGTCATCGCGGGCAATCTCGGGATAATCCTGCTCAGGCGCGTAGCCGAACAAAGATAATTTGAATCCCCCCTTACCAAACTGCGAAGCATGACAGCCGCCCAGGCTGCAGCCCCCTTTGTTCAAGACCGGCACCACATCCATGACAAAACTCGCATTCTTGCCGCTCGGTCTGGCTTTGACTTCGACGGGGATGTCTCGCTTCTTACCTGCATGCTCCACCTGAATGGTGCCCTGGCCGAAACCGAGGGGACGCACGAGGCCTTCCGAATTCACTTCCAGAATCTCGGGGGTCAGACTTGTGTATTTCACTTCATGCGTCAGGTCCCGCACCATTTTTCCGTTTTCAGAAACAGGAACCTGAATCTGGAAATAATCCAGCAGCCCGGAAAGTGACGCTTTCTCCGGTGAGACCGGAAACGGCTGCTCGGCTGCATTGGCTGCAGACACCAGCAATGCGCAAACGGCAATCGAAGCGACAATCAGAATTCGGTTTAACATATAATTTCTCTTCAAGTGAGTTTTCCAGTCCGTCATGAGATCAACTCTCTTTATGTAGGCAGTGCTCTGTTAGAAAGTATTCTTCACGCAAATGATTCTAACAGGAACTGGTATGAAGTCTCAGGTCAGAGTCTTCCACAGGCAGGGTTGGCAGGTCGAGTGTGGTCGCAGGGGGGAGTCTGATGGCCTAACATAAAGGGCCATTTATACTTAAATATACTAAAAAACTAAAGAAACGCAAAATAAACCTGTAAGTTTTAGCAATATTTTTGAGCGGCGATGATGCAGCAAACAGTTAGCGTTCGTATAGGTTCCGGGGGTCAAAAGTGTCTGCCGCTCTTATTTTACCGCTATAATTTCAAGTGATCAAGGACTGATTTTGGGGATCAGGCATTTCCCCCTCATTAATTTCCTTCCTTGAAACCGATTTTACATTTGCCTACCTTACATAAATGGTTACAATTATGTTAGTTATCTTACCAAAAGGTTAACGCCAACATAATCGTCCCTCCGAATATATTCCTGCCAAACAGGGCCCTGCCATAAAAGGAGTTTCTGATGCTGAAGCTTTTCCCACAAAAGGTTTCCAACTGTGAAACCGGTAGTCGTCGTCAATTTCTGTTGGAAGTGGGTGCGCTCAGTGCGTTTGGAATCACGCTGGATTCCATGATGCGCGGTCAGGCTCATGCTTCCGAGAGTGAGTCCGGTGCGCTGGCAGATCCTTCTAACGACACCAACTGCATTCTGATCTGGACACGTGGCGGCACGAGCCATCACGACACGTTCGACCCCAAGCCGAATGCCTCCGCAGATGTGCGTGGCGATTTCTCTGCGATCAGCACGGCTCTGCCCGGTTATCAGTTTTCTGATCAACTGCCGCTGTTCGCAAAACACGCGAACGAGTTCACGATCATGCGGAACCTGAACCCGCAAAACGGTTCGCACTCGACAGCCGATGCCTTCATGCTGTCCGGACACAAATTTAATCCATCGGTCACCTATCCCTGCTATGGTGCCGTCGTTGCGAAAACAAAAGGTTTCAAAACCAACATTCCGCCACATATTCAAATTGGAAATCATGTGGACCGTCGTTTCAACGGCGGCCTCGGCGGTTACCTGGGCCTGCAGTACAATCCATTCGAAATCCCCGGCGATCCGAATGCCAAGAATTTCACCGTGCGTGATATTTCCCCGCCATCGGGAATTTCGATTGATCGTCTGAAACGACGTCAGCAGGCTTTGCAGGTCATCGATACTCTGCAGCGTCAGACAGATCAGAATCAGAACGCCTTTGAAGCGTCCGACGCCCACTATCAGAACGCCTTCAGTATGATCACTTCTGCAGATACTCAGCAGGCCTTTGATCTCAGCAAGGAATCGGACAAGACCCGCGACGAATACGGCCGTCATTATCTGGGTCAAAGCTGTCTGCTGGCACGCCGGCTGATTGAATCGGGTTCGCGCTTTGTCACCGTCAGCAGTGGTGGCTGGGATACACATACGAATAACTTTAAATCGCTGCGTGGTTCGCTGCCTCCGTTTGACCGGGCTTTGACGTCGCTGGTGCTCGATCTGAAACAGCGGGGCATGCTGGATAACACGCTGGTGGTCTGGCTGACCGACTTCGGACGCACGCCCGTCATCAACTCAGCCGCCGGCCGTGACCACTGGGCCACCGCATCGACGATGATGATGATCGGTGCCGGCACTCCCGCCGGCCAGGTCGTGGGTGCCACCGATGACATCGGTTCGCGTCCGGTCGGAAAAGAATATTACCCCGCGGATGTTGCGGCTTCCATTTATACAAAGCTGGGAGTCAATCTGGATCACTACTTTGTCTCTCCCGAAGACGGACGTCCTCTCATTGTAAATGAAGGTCAGCCCATTCCGGAATTGATGGGGTAAGTTCCAAACCCTCACTCCTCACTTATTCGACAGTGATCGCCCCTGCGGACTTAGGTCCTGAGGGGCATCCCTGTTTTAATCAGGCACTCTCTTTGATCTTGTTCAGGACAAACCGATGCGCTGTATCACTTATGCATTACTGACTCTGGCTCTGTTATTCTCAACATCAACCCGGCTGAATGCCGCCGATGAAAAGAAAACACCGCCCCCTTCAAAAATCGGTTTCCGTCAACTCGTCGCGTTCAAACCTGCCGCCGTTCAGCAAGGCGATAAACGAAAAGTCCAGCTGCACAGCAGTTATACTCTGGATGGCACGCATTCGGTTTTGTTCGATCAGCCAGGCATCAAAATCAAATTTGCCGAGACCAAACCCAAAGAAGCCCCTCGTCGCGGCCGCGGCTCGGTTGGGACTCCGTTTGACTTTGATATCGAAGTCCCCCAGGATCAGCCCGCGCGTGTTTATGAATGCCGCGTGGCCACAGATCAGGCCGTCTCGAGCGTGACACATTTACTGGTCACGCCGTACCCGGTGATCGAAGAAGTCGAAAAGAAAGACAACAACACGTTTGATACCGCGCAAGTCGTCACGCTCCCTTCCACAGTCTGTGGGATCTGCGAAAAAACGGAAGATGTAGACTGCTTCAAATTCACCGGCAAAAAAGGGCAGGAAATCACGATCCAGGTTTACGCCCAGCGCGTGACAGAAGCCATTCATACGATGCAGACTTCAAGCGTGTATCTGATGGATTCCATTCTGACTTTATACGGACCACAGAAACAGATCGTTGCCCAGAACGATAACTTCATCAAATCCGATTCACTGATCACCTATAAGCTCCCTGCCGACGGGGAATATGTCTTCGAAATTCGTGACGCCCGTTATGTCGGCTCCGGGAAATATGCCTACTGCATCGAAGTCAGCGACACACCGTTTGTGTATCACACGTTTCCTTTCGCAGTTCAGACAGGCAAAACCGCAGACGTCGAACTGCGGGGTTTTGCTTTGAAAGACCAGCAGAAAGCCAGCCTCTCTGCCGTCGATGCCAAAGACACCGGCTGGGCACAACGCACATTGAAAACTCCCGCCGGCCAGACGAACGCGGTCTGGACGCTGATCAGCGACGACCCTCAGGTCACCGCTCCCGGCACGAACATCTCAGCCAAAACTGCCTTTCCGCTGACACTGCCCGTGGGCGTCAGCGCCCAGCTCAGCGAAGCAGAACAGACGCATTACTACTCTTTCAAAACCAAAAAAGATCAGTATTACTTTTTCCAACTGATGTCGAGCCGCATTGATCTACCTCTGGACTGTGTCATGGAAGTGCAAGATGACAAAGGGAAAGCACAACGCATCTATGTGAACGGGGGCGCGAATTCAGAAGCCGACGACGGCCTCCAGACCAAAGACTCGGAATTCTATTTCAAAGCGCCCGCGGATGGGGAATACTTTGTCACCGTCCGCGATCTGCATGATCGCGGGGGCGAGCGGTTTGCCTACCATCTGTCTGCTGAGCTGAGTGGCCCGGAATTTGAAGTGCACGGCGAATATTACTACGCGCAAATTGCTCCGGGAACCAATATGCTGTGGTTCGTCAAAGTCAAACGTTTGAACGAATTTAACGGCCCGATTGAAATGAACATCGAAGGCCTCCCGCAAGGCGTCACCTTCGAACCCGTGACACTGCCTCCCGGCGTGAATGACTGCGGCCTGATTCTCAAGGCCTCGAAAGACGCGCCCATCAATGCGTCACTCGTCAAAATTACCGGCAAAGCAAAAATCCCCGGCCCCGACGGAAAAGAGCGGGAAATTGTTCGCGAAGGTCGCATCACGTGCGAAATTCAATCCGGCGGCGGCGGACAGGCGCGCTGGCCGATCAACACATCCATCGTCGGCGTCACCAAGCCGCTTGACCTGCTGGAAGTGACGGCTACCCCCAGTGAAATCGTCTTAAAACCGGGCGAGTCTGCGGAAATCAAAGTCAAAATTAAACGCAGCGACGTCTATAAAGATCCGGTCACGCTCGCGACCTCGTTTATGTACTTCACTTCGAAATTTGGCGAACAGCTTCCTCCGGAAGTGACACTCTCCAGCAAAAGTAAAACCCGACTGGCCGGCGATACGCTCGAAGGAACTTTGATCATCGAAGCGTCCAAAAAAGCGACTCCCATCAAACGTTTCCCGTTCGCCGCGATGGCCCGCGTCGGAATTACGTTTTCGATTACGACCAACTATGCATCAAACGTACTTTATCTGACGATCACCGATTCTGAAGGAAAAGACAAACTGGCTAAGAAATAGGGCTGGCAAAGAAACAGGGATCGACTTCAGCGTCTCTCCCCCCTATTCTGGAAGCACCCGGTACCCGTCTGCGCAGAAAGTCTGATATGGTGTGGAGAGATTCGAACACAAAGCCCCTGCTGGAAATCGCGCGAAATCATTTGCCCGTTTTCCTGGCCTTCATTCTGTGCTGCTGTCTTCCCCACAACCACCCGCTTTATTCACAGGGTCCTGCAAAACCTGCTGCTCCCGACGAACCGGATCAACGCCTGTTCGAATTTACGTTTCTCAATGATCAACAGCAGGAACAGACAATCCAGGCCGCCCAAATCATCGAAGCCCGGGATGGCGGCGTGGTGATGATGACCCGCGATGGACGCCTGCTGACGGCGACTCCGCAGCAACTCAAACAAAAGCGGCAACTCGACGCGAGTTTTACGCCTCTCGACCTGCCGGAACTCGAACAGCAGCTCACCGCCGAATTCGGTTCCGATTTTACCGTCACACAAACCAAACACTTTACGATCTGCAGTCAGGCCGGCAAACGCTATACGAAGTGGTGCGGTTATCTGTTCGAGCGATTGTATAGCGTGCTGCACAATCACTGGGACAGCAAAGAACTCCCGCTGCATGATCCGCAGGTTCCCATGATTGCCGTCATCTTTAAAGACCGTGCGAACTTTGAACAGTATGCCAGCCAGATTCTGGGAAACGACAACGCCGCCGTGCATGGCTTTTATTCCACCCAGTCCAACCGGATGGTGCTCTACGATCTGACCGCCGCTCCGAATGAACCGCCGGCGTTTACCGATGCGGACATTCTGAAAAAATTAAGCAAGTCGCCCTTTAATGTCGCCACCGTCATTCATGAATGCACACATCAGATTGCCTTTAACGTCGGCCTGCATACCCGCTTCGCCGATAACCCGCTCTGGCTTACGGAAGGCATGGCCACTTATTTTGAAACTCCCGACCTGCGCAGTAAAACCGGTTGGCGGACGGTCGGCAAACCGAACCCCTGGCGACTGAGACAGTTTCAGGATTACGTCCGCTCGCGCCGTCCCGCCGACTCATTGCAGACACTGATCACGACGGATCAACGATTCCAGGACCCGGAACGCGTGCTCGATACGTATGCGGAAGCCTGGGCATTCTCGTACTTTCTGATTAAAACCAAACGCAAACAGTACGAAGAATATCTGCGTCTGATCGCCGGCAAAAAGCCGCTCATCTGGTCGACGCCCGCAGAACGACTGAAGGACTTTCAATCCGTGTTTGGAAATGATCTCAGCCGCCTGGATCAGCAATTTCTCAAATACATGCACCAAATCAGCCGTTAATCGCGGTTTTTCTCTTTGCATCTTTTACTTTTCTCAGTATCGTGCGCATACGCGTCCTGAACTCAGCGGCGTGTTTTCTGATACACATTCATCCAACGTGTGTGAACGGTTTCGTACTTCAGCAGCACTCATCCGCAAAGGGCACTCTGCATGTCAACTTCTCTGAAACCCTCGGACGAACAGGCCAAGGTGATTACAGGCTGTTTAATGTTGCTCTCGATCATCGCAATTGCATTTGTGTTTTATATCACACAAGCTGTGCTGATTCCGTTTGTCATCGCCATTTTTATCGCGACGATTGTGACTCCTCTGGTCGACCTGCTCGTCCTCAAATGGAAACTGCCCCAGATCGTCGCGATTTCAGTAACGCTGCTGCTCGTACTCTCAGCCGGATTTTTACTCTGTCTGATTCTGATTTATTCCACACAGCAGGTCATCGCCAAAGCAGAAACGCAATACAGCGAAAAACTGAGCATCTTTATCCGTTCCGTCTTCGATCCCCTCAAGGATGCAGGTGTTCCTCGCTCGGAAGCCGATGCGGAAGATCAGGCAGAGACGGATCAGGATACTCCTGAAGTCGACGTCGCTTCCGTCGATACTTCTCAACCTGTGGAAGCTTCTGAACCCGTTGATGATTCTCAACCGGTGGAAGCAGAAAAACCCGAAACCGGCTGGTTTCAAAAAATGGGCATCGATCTGAATGTTCTGCAAACGGAAACTATCGAGTACATGCGAAATTCCCTGAAAGCGATTGCCATCAGCACCATGCAGAGCGCACTGAACTTCACGACGACCTCCTTTTTCGTCGCGATCTTCGTGATTTTCCTGTTGGCGGGGCGAGATCCGAATACAGTCGTCAAAAATGCCACGTACCGGGAAATTGAGCAAAAGATTCGCAGTTATATTTCTACCAAACTCGTGCTTTCGCTGATTACGGGAACGCTGGTTGGTGCCACGTTGTCACTGTTCGGCCTGGAACTCGCGCTGGTCTTCGGCATCCTCACATTCCTGCTGAACTTCATTCCCTCTATCGGTTCCATCATCGCGACCCTGCTCCCCATTCCGGTGGCTTTTGCTCAGTTCTCAGACAGTCCCTGGACGATTGCCGCCGTGATTTTGATTCCCGGTGCCATCCAGATGTTGATCGGGAACGGCATTGAACCCAAACTCATGGGAGAAGGCCTTGAACTGCATCCCGTGACCGTTCTGCTGGCGCTCTCCTTCTGGACACTGCTGTGGGGACCGATTGGCGCGATCCTCGCTGTGCCGATCACAGCCGCCATTCGCATCGTGCTCATGCGGTTTGAATCAGGGCAGACCGCCGGCAACTTGCTGGCGGGTATCTTGCCCGGCGAATCGTCGACCGTTGCCTGATCGATACAGCCGCCTCATAAATAACAACAGCGTGCGTTCTCTTTAGCAGCGTTGCTTTGAATTTCAGCGATTGCGTTTCTGAGACGCGTAGGCTGCGCGACGTTTTTCGGCGTGGAACACAAAATAACCGTCGATTTCCTGAACCTCGGTCCCACCAAAGATGCTGGTCAGCTTTTTCTGATACCACAACCGTCGGCGTGTCACCATCACCATGTGACCACCTATTTTCAAGCGGTTAAAGCCTTTCATGATGAAATTCTTGGCGGTCGAAAAATCTTCGTGATAAGGGGGGTTTGACAGAATCCAGTCGAAGTCGGTTTCATGGTGGTCCTGCAGGCCATCGCTGTGAATGATTTTGACCCCGGCGACCTGATTTCGCTCTGCATTGCGTTGCGCGATTTTTACAGCCGTCTGCTCAATATCCGTCATCACGACATTTTCCGCCCCCACCCTTTTCGCCGCCAGAATACCGACTACACCATAACCGCAGCCTAGATCCAGCACGCGCTGCCCCGGCTCGAAGGAAACCGTTGATAACATCGCCTCCGTCCCCCGATCAAGATTTTTGGGAGAAAATAACTCGGGCGACGATTCAAAAGTGAAGTGCTGATTTTGATGCGTTATAGAAAATGACATACAGGATCGAAAAGTCTGGTGAAAGAAGCGGTTTTCTGTTAAGAATTCACAATCAACTGAACACATTGATTGTCTCGACTCACAGGGACCGTTACGGTATTAAGGTTGCAGTAACTGGAAACATACACTTCCAGCCAAGAATTATCCATGACAAGTATCAGTTTTCCTGCCACGCGCGGGATATTACCAGCCCTGATACCTGTGTGCTCAAGGATCTGGTGAATGGACAAAGTAACTCAGTCGCACTTCAAACCGGGTTTAACAACCTGGATTCTGATCAGTCTGGCACTGGGAATTGCCTGTGGTTTATTTTTTGGTGATTTGTGTACGCCTCTGAAACCGGTCGGCGATGTGTTTATCGGCCTGCTGCAGATGACAGTGCTCCCTTACATTACGCTCTCGCTGATCCTGAATCTGGGGCGAATTTCCTTAAAGCAGACCCGGAGCATGGCGCTCACGGTGATTGTACTCCTGTTGGTTTTATGGTGTATCGGCCTGTTCTCCGTCTGTCTGATGTCCCTCTCATTTCCGTTCTGGCAGAAGGGGGCATTTTTCAGTACGAGTATTATCGAGGGCCCTAAGACGGAGAGCCTGTATAATTTATTCGTCCCCGCCAATCCCTTTTACTCACTGGCCAACAATTCCGTTCCCGCCGTGGTGTTGTTTTCCATCGGATTAGGCATTGCCTTAAGCAGCATTTCCAAACGGGAACATTTACTGGATCCACTTTCCGTGGCCGTATATGCGTTAATGAAGCTCAACCGCTTTATCGTGCATCTTTCTCCTTTGGGGATTTTTGCCATTGTCTCATACGCCGTGGGAACACTGCCGTTTGAAAAGTTCGGATTACTGCAGGCCTATCTAATTACCTTCTCCGCAGCCACGCTGATACTCACGGTGGGAATCCTGCCGATGCTGATTTCCGTCTGCACCCCTGTCCGCTATTGGGACGCGGTCAAAGTATCGCAGACGGCAGTGATCGCTTCGTTCGTGCTGAGCAGCACCTTCGCGGTCCTGCCATTAATCGTGGAAGCAGCACGGGAGATTCTGGAACGTTATGGTCTGGAAAAAGACGAAACCGGTGGCTCGCCCGATGTGCTGGTTCCGCTCGTTTTTCCTTTTCCGGACTTGGGTCGCATTGTCGGGCTGATTTTTATTCCCTTCTCGGCCTGGTTCTATGGCGCAAGTTTGATGCCCGAACAATATCCCAAATTTCTTTCGCTGGGAATGGCCGGCGCGTTTGCCAAACCCAATGTCACGATTCCCTGGCTGCTCGATCTGATGCACATCCCCCACGACATTTTCCAGCTTTATCTGGCAGTCGGAGTCTACACCACACGGCTGGGAGACGCGCTGCGTTCGGTATATCTGTTCTCATTTGCGGTTCTCGCGGCGGCATCGTTGTCGGGCAATCTCAAAATCCAGTGGAAACGATTGATTACGTATTCTCTGCTCTGCCTGAGTATTGCGGGGGTCGTGATTGCCGGCATTCACGGGGTCCTGAATTATACGTTCAAAAACGTCTATGAATCCAAAGCGATGATCGCCGATCGGCATCTGTTATATCCCGGCGTGCATTTTACGATTCTGAAAGAATCCGCGCCCAATCCGGTTCCGATCCAGTCACAGGAAACCCGCATCAATCGTATCAGGAAACGGGGAGTGATTCGCATCGGTTTTGATGCCAAACGTCTGCCTTTTTCCTACTTTAATGATCGCGGTCAGTTGGTCGGCCTGGACATTGATATGGCACATCGACTGGCGCTGGATCTGGGCGTGACCATCGAATTTATTCCCTTTGTTCCCCAGAATCTGGTGCAGCAGTTGAACCAGGATCATTTCGATCTGGCAATGTCCGGCCTGGAAGGCACGATTGAACGAGCGACCGCGTTTCCCGTCGCCGACTCTTACATGGATGTCACGCTGGCCATCGTCCTGCCCGACTATCGCAAAGTCGATTTTCTGGAGTTTGATACTTTAAGGCATTCGCCCGAGTTGAAAATCGCCGTCGTTTCCAACAGCTTTTATGATGAAAAAGCGCACGAGTATTTTCCGAACGCGACATTCATTGCCGTTGATTCCGAAGAAGAATTCTTCAAAGGCAAAGCAGGTCACGCCGACCTGCTGGTGACCAGTGCTGAAACCGGAGCCGCCTGGACGCTCCTGTATCCGCAGTTTTCCGTGATCAATCCGTTCAAGAAAAACATCCGGGTTCCCATGTATTACCTGGGTGCACACGACATTGAGTTCGAAGAATTCATGGAAGTCTGGCTCGAACTCAAAAAGAAAGAAGGCATCTTCGATTCTCTCTACAACTACTGGATCCTCGGCAAAGACGACGAAATCGCCACCCGCCGCTGGTCCATCATCCGCAACGTCCTGCACTGGGTTGATTAGACTGTCGCCAGTTTACTTTAGCTTCTCCAGGGCCATTTGGACCGAGTATAATAGATTGAGAGACGCGATGGTTAAAAGTAACGCGCTCTAGAAAATACCCGATTTCGCTATGCCTGCAGAACGCTCCACAGGGGATCACTCAACACTTAATTCGAACCGCCGGCAGCGGCGGGACTCGGAGCCACCGTTGGTCGGATTGTAGCCAGAGGTGGTAGTTGCTCTTCCAGAAGCCCTTTGGATTTGGTCCAGACGATCCAGCCTTCGATCATCATCCAGAGCTGCAAGGCGATCACAGCGACGCCGAACAGGAACAGATACTGCTTGTCGGGATTAAAGTACCAGCCGGACCCGCTGTTAAACATGTTCCAGAGCATCGCCCAGGCGGGCATGATCAACATGACGATCATCGGCAGCAAAGCGAAAATGATCGGTTTGTTGCGACGGCGGAGATAAAAGACGATGACCATAAACGCCAGACCTGCCAGAAGCTGGTTGGTCGCTCCGAAGAGTGGCCAGAGAATCAGGCCTCCACTGCCCGGTCCCGCAGTCGCATTGGCGGGCATCATCGCCACCATCCCGCCCAGAAAGACTGCCAGACCGGTGGCCGCGTATTTGTTGGTCAATGGTTTGATGTGAATTGTGGCCGCCAGCTCTTGAATCACATAGCGCTGCAGTCGCGTGGCGGTATCCAGCGTGGTCGCTGCGAAACTGGCGACGAGCACGGCGATGATGCTGATGCCCAGCTTCATGGGAATGCCGATCGACTTCAGAAAGTTCGCGCCCCCCTGTATGAAAGCGCCGATTTTATCTTTCAGCCCAAACGCGTCCCAACCCTTGGTGGAATCGTAGCGGGTTTCCCATGCAGCGACTCCGGTAAGTTGCGTTCCTGTGGTGGCATCAATGGTTGGCTGATAAGTATACGCGGCGCCTTCACCGACACGGGTAAAGTCGCCCATACCCACGCCGGCACAACAGGCGAGAATCACGATGACCGCCAGCCCTCCTTCGAGGAGCATCGCTCCGTAGCCGACATATTGCGCGTCCAGTTCGGATTCGACCTGTTTGCTGCTCGTGCCGCTACTGACGAGGCAGTGAAAACCACTACAGGCGCCGCAGGCGATGGTGATGAACAGGAACGGCCAGATCGGCGGTGCATCTGCGGGGATGTTGGTGGCGATCGCGGGGGCACTCTGGATGAGGTCTGCTTTGCCAGTGGCTCCGGAAACGATGGCTCCGATGAGCAGCAATCCCAACGCCAGAACCAGTTGGTGACTGTTGATAAAGTCGCGTGGTTGCAGCAACAGCCAGACCGGCAGGACCGATGCGACCGCACAATAAGCCAACAACACGAACGTCCAGATAATGACCGTATTAGGGAAAGGCCCCATGACGGGAATATTAAACATGGTGGCGATATTCACGGGCCAGTAGTAAGCGCCCAGATAAATCGAGGCATAAACGATGGCGAGGGCAATCAGCGAAGGAACCAGCAACTCGGCATTCTGTTTATAAACCATCAGGCCAATGACAATCGCAATCGGCATCGTGATCCAGACGGGGATGACAGTCTCCGGATAAAGGGCGAAAATAATCGCGATCACCAGGCCGAAAATCGCCAGAACTACCGTGAGCGCCAGCAGCAGAATCAGCAGAAATAAAATACGGGTGCGGGGGGCAATCAATCGACCGGCGATTTCACCCACGGTCTGCCCACGATTGCGCAGCGAAACGATCAACGCGCCGAAATCATGAACCGCTCCGATGAAAATGGAGCCGAACAAAACCCACAAAAGTGCCGGCAGCCAGCCCCAGAACACGGCAATCGCCGGTCCCACAATCGGTCCCGTGCCTGCGATACTGGTGAAGTGATGCCCGAAAATCACTTCTTTTTTCGTGGGAACAAAATCGATGTCATCCCGCAGCTGCTTACTGGGAACTTCCGCCTGTCCATCCACGTTAAATATTTTTTGTGAAAGCCACTTTCCATAAGTGTGGTAGGCAATAATGTAGCCTATAAAAGCACCCGCAGCGATCAACAGTGTAGCCATTCTCGTTTTACTCCAGCATCTCTCTCACAACCAGATTTTCTGGCTGAATACGCGTTAATTGACCATCGTATCAACCGGGATTAATACACGTGCCTCTGAATCATTTCTGAATCTGGCAATGTAACACGACATCAGGATTAATAAACCAATCTACCTACAAGATTATACATCTACTCGTCGAATGGCAACAAAGCCCCATGAGAAGCCAATGCCATCGACTTAAGTATATACGTCCGAACCCTGTTTCGCCATCCAGAGAAGAGCCCTGCCGCTACAACCGCTACTTCTGTCTTATTCGGCAGACCGCCACACATCTTCCCGGAATACCAATAGACGACCCATCTTAAGGATGATTATTCCATACAAAACGTCGATGTAGTTAGTACCCACGAGGAACTCATCAACATGCAGGGATGTGGGTCATTGCCGGTAAGAGAGTGCTTTGAAGAAGTCGCACCAGATGATAGGGAGCCTGAAATAACAGAGCTGCCTTAGATCAAGTTCTCTTGAATCCGGACTGATTTGTTTTACTTACTTACGAATAAACAACGGGTGACAAAGCTTTATATCAAATCGAGAAGAGGTTTGTCGCCTCTGCAGATATCACCTCATTGGCCCAAAACATAAGATCTACGGAAGGAGTTATTACGATGCTTGTATTGTCGAGACAACGCGACGAGAGCATCATCATCGGTGACAATATTGTCATTACTATTGTCGATATCCGGGGTGATAAAGTACGGTTAGGGATTCAGGCTCCAACAGAAATTCCAGTGCACCGTCAAGAAGTGTACGATGCCATTCAGAGAGAAAACGCGCTGAAAGAATCTGGAGAGCATCGCCCTACGCCACAGTCGCCATCGAAAAATGCTGGCGAGCGATCATCCTGAGCGATGAAGACGTTCGTGATACAGAGAATGGCCAACTTTCAATTAAAGATTAATTGAATAACTGCAGGGGGATGATTGGCATGACGCCAGCTCCCCCTGTTTTTCTTAATGCGTGCCAGATTTCTCTGTTGATCTTTAAAAGACGTTTACAATATATCAGGCAGAATCAGTGAGACGGTCCAGTGTCGATCGGATGTGATTCGCGCAGCGTCTGGCGGCAAACCACATGTTTTCAATATTGCGCGCACCTCGCTTAATGTCAGAGCCGCGTGTAAGGATTCATGGAACAATTGGCGTTGCCGGGGGTTTGCCTGACCCGCATATAATTCGACCAGACGTTCCAACTCTGTTTGAGAATCGGGCCTGAGCAGGTCGCGCAAAAAAATGAAGCCACCAGCTTTGACAACACGGACCATTTCGCGAAAGACGCTGCCTGGTTCCGGTATATGGTGAATCAGGCTGTTGGAAATGACCCCCTCAAACGACTGATCTGAACAGGCAAGCTGTTTGGCATCCACTCTTTCCAGTGAGATCACGTGTTCCAGCCCTGCCTGCAGCAGATTATCTGCTGCGATTTTCAACATCTCTACTGCCAAATCAGTGGCAACCACCCGGATACCGGAATTCCGTTGACAGACAGCAATCGGAATCAACGCGGTACCCGTACCCAGGTCCAGTAGCGTGACCGGCCTCTGATCGTCAGAGCCCTGGCGCGCTGCCACCAGTTCGAGCACCTCTTCAGCGAATGCCCGGTTGACTTCACTGTGATCCATCGAATTATAGTCAATCGCCTCCTCGCGCGTGTCCATCACTTCCGGTTCCAGCTGACGAGGAATCATGGTCGGTCCTTTTAAATCCAGGAGTGATTCGAAAACATCATCCAACAAAAAGAGCCCTCACAAAGCTGGTGAGGGCTCAATCTGATTTTCAGTGTGACATCATTGAAAGTTTAAGGCCAGCCTGCTTACTCAGAAGAATCGCCGCCACCTTCAACTGAACCGACGGTTGCCAGTTCTTCTGTTTCCGCTTCGTAAGAACCATCAAAGTCCAGCCGTTTTTCATCGCCGACCATTGTGACTTTCACCAGCACTTTATTCTTGCCTTCAAAAGCACCACGCAGCAGTTCTTCTGCCAGAGGATCTTCGATATAGCGTTCTACAGAACGACGCAGCGGACGTGCACCGTAATCGAGCTCGCCACCTTCGGAACCTTTATCGATGATGAATTCACGAGTTTCATCTGTCAGTTCCAGAATCACGCCCTGTTCTTTCAGACGGCTACGTACTTTGCTGAGTTCAATATCTACAATCAGCTTCAATTCTTCGCGCGTCAGTTTGCGGAAGACGACGACTTCATCAAGACGTCCCAGAAACTCCGGCTTGAATTCTTTCTGAAGATCGTGCATCAAATTGCGTTTCATGGCTTCGTAGCTGGTATCATCGTCGGCTTTGCGGAAACCAAAGGCATCCCCATGAGCCATTCCCTGAGCACCGGCATTGGTGGTCATGATCAGTACGACATTCTTGAAGTCCACCTTGCGACCAAAACTGTCGGTCAAATGGCCTTCTTCCATAATCTGTAACAACATGTTGAACACATCGGGATGCGCTTTTTCAATTTCATCCAGCAGCACAACCGCGTAAGGCCGACGGCGAATTTTTTCCGTCAACTGGCCGCCTTCTTCAAAGCCCACGTATCCCGGAGGAGCACCGATCAGTCGACTGACGTTGTGTTTCTCCATGTATTCACTCATGTCGATCTGAATCAGAGCCGATTCATCACCAAACATGAATTCCGCCAGCGTTTTGGCCAGTAACGTCTTTCCGACACCGGTAGGACCGGAGAATAAAAAGGCGCCCATCGGTCGCTTCGGATCTTTCAACCCGCTGCGGCTGCGGCGAACGGCTTTGGATACCTGCTTGATGGCTTCATCCTGGCTGATGACCCGCTGATGCAGTTCATCTTCCATGTTCAGCAGACGTACGGTGTCTTCGCTGGAAAGCCGCGTCAGAGGTACGCCGGTAATCTTGGCAACCACTTCGGCAACGACTTCCGCATCAACCACACCGTCTACTTCTTTGGACTTATCACGCCATTCCTGCGTCAACGTTTCTTTGCGTTTCTTTAATTTATCAGCCTGATCACGAAGATTCGCCGCCAGTTCGAAGTCCTGGTTGGCAACCGCTTCTTCTTTCGACTGATTCAGACGCTCTGATTCCTCTTCCAGTTCTTTCAAATCGGGAGGGCGAACCATTGATTTCAGGCGAATCCGGGCACCCGCTTCGTCGATCACGTCGATCGCCTTGTCGGGCAGACAACGGCCGGTAATGTAACGCGATGACAATTCCACTGCTTTTTCCAGGGCATCATCGGTAATCTGTACTTTATGGTGCTCTTCGTAACGTTCGCGTAAACCACGCAAAATTTCGACCGTCTGTTTGTCGGTCGGTGGTTCCACCATGACGTTCTGGAAGCGTCTTTCCAGAGCACTGTCTTTTTCAATGTATTTCCGGTATTCGTCCAAAGTCGTCGCACCAATACACTGTAATTCACCACGGCTCAAAGCGGGCTTCAATACGTTCGAAGCATCAATCGCGCCTTCTGCGCCACCGGCTCCGACAAGTGTGTGCAATTCGTCGATGAACAGAATCGTATTTTTCGCACGACGCACTTCGTTCATGACGGCTTTAATGCGCTCTTCAAACTGACCGCGATATTTCGTACCGGCGACCATCATCGCCAGGTCCAGCACAACGATGCGGCGATCGCGGAGCAGGTCGGGAACTTCCCCGTTGACGACCATCTGGGCAAAACCTTCGACAATCGCGGTTTTACCAACGCCGGCTTCACCCAGTAAAACCGGGTTATTCTTTTGACGGCGACAGAGAATCTGAATCACGCGCTCAATTTCCTTGGCACGTCCAATGACCGGATCGAGTTTTTTCTGCTTGGCAAGTTCGGTCAAATCGCGACCAAAGCTGTCCAGCGCGGGTGTTTTGCTTTTGCCGGCTTTCTGGCTGCCTGCACCCGGTGTCCGTTCGCCTGCTTCTGCCCCTTCCAGGCCATGGCCCAGAAGATTCAAAACTTCTTCGCGAACTTCTTCCAGTTTCAGCCCCAGATTCATCAAAACCTGGGCGGCAACGCCATCCTGCTCCCGCAACAGTCCTAACAGCAGGTGCTCGGTTCCGACATAATTATGGTTCAGGTTCCGGGCTTCTTCCATCGCATATTCGATGACTTTTTTCGCCCGGGGTGTTTGAGGAAGCTTGCCCATCGTAACCATGTCGGGTCCCGACTGCACAATCTTCTCTACTTCCAGACGGATTTTTCTCAAATCCACGTCCAGATTTTTCAGCAC
>TARA_R110002111_G_scaffold254461_2_pt1 | contig 82320 bp, 63 predicted proteins | sample TARA_R110002111 | Tara Oceans TARA_R110002111 (sample SAMEA4397363) | marine metagenome | biome: Polar Biome; feature: [ZZZ] marine water layer (ENVO:01000295); material: water (ENVO:00002006), including particulate matter (ENVO:01000060) such as... | depth 199 m
TGCCGTGTGCCACCGCTCGGCTTGTTATTTAGGCCGGACACATGGGTGACAACCGTTCGGATACATGGATCACACTCATGTAAACTGTGATGTGATTCTATTTTTAGGGGGAGCATGACATGGTCTGAAAGGGGAATCGCAGGCTTTACATGCGACTGGAAAATGAAGACACTGAATCCATCAAGCGATCGTGTGTCAGCATGATTCGAAGAGCAACTTTGGTGGAGACAGTGATGAAAGATTTGAAAGTCGGGATCATCGGAGCCGGGGGCATCGCGGCCAAGATGCATCTGCCGGAATTGCAGACGGTGGCGGACTGTGAAGTGGTGCTGCTTGCCGGGCGCAGGCAGTCGCGGCTGGATGTGCTCTGTCGAAAATTCAATGTCCCGCGTTCGACGCAGGACTATCAGGCGGTGATCGACGACGACAGTATCAACGCGGTGGCGATTGCACTGCCTCACCCGCTGCATGTGGAATGGGGCATCAAAGCAATCAAAGCGGGCAAACACGTTTACATGCAGAAGCCGTTGAGCACCTCGATGGACGAAGCAGATGCGTTTGTGGAAGAGACTGACAACCATAATCAGACGGTGCTGGCGCTGCCTTATATGTCGAACCCGCATGTGCTGGCGACCCGCGATTATATTCAGGAAGGAAAACTGGGTACGATCTCCTCGGCAGACGCGCGATCCAGTCATGGTGGACCGGAAGTGTACTACTCGGGCATTCAGGAAATTCTCGAAGAGAAACCGACCGACGATCTCTGGTTTTTCGACGCGGATAAAGCCGATGTGGGCGCGCTATTTGATATGGGCGTGTATGCGATTGCCAATCTGGTCGGCGTCGTGGGCGCTGTCAAATCGGTGACCGCGAAGCTCACAACCGTTGCCAAGCCGACGCGGCTGGAAGATACGGCGTCGATGATCCTCGAATTTGAAAACGGGGCGCTGGGTACGGCGCAGACCGGCTGGTGTGATGCCGCCCGCACGTACGAATTTTCCGTGCACGGGACGGAGGGGAAACTGGTCAGCAGTCGGCAGGCGGAATCGCTGCGGTTTTATTATCCCCGTTCGAAGGTGAATGAAGACGTGCCGCTGGTCGAGGAAACGGTCAGTCTGGAACACTACCCGGTGCAGAATTCCCACCAGCACTGGGCGGCCTGCATTCGGCAGGGGATTCAGCCGCCGCTGTCGAATGCATCAACGGCACGGCATGTTACGGAGATTCTGCTGGCGGCCTTGAAATCCGCGCGCGAGAACCGGACAGTGGACATTCAATCTCGGCTGACGATTTACTGACGGGGCTTATGATTTGCTGAAAGCGGCAGTGATTTTATGGATTTTGGCAGACTCACAGGCCGGTAAGGTGTCGTTTGCGGGTGCGGTTGACTATAAATGTCTTCAGGCAGATTTCTGAGATTGGTCTGTCTCTGGTTTTCCATTCTACTCATCTTTTACGCATGCTGGGAGTGTTCCCAATGACGGAGCGGTCTGAACTCATTGAAGAATTGCGCTGGAAAAAAGTTCCGGTTCTCAATGACGGTTTTGTATGTCTGGTAGATGTCATGGGCGATGACAGTTCGATTGTCCAGGCGGCCCGCGTCAGTTATGGCGAGGGAACCAAACGGGTTTCCGACGACCGGACGTTGATTCGCTACCTGATGCGTCATCGGCACAGTACCCCCTTCGAAATGGCCGAACTCAAGTTTCTGGTGCGGGTGCCGATGGACTGCTGGCGGCAGTGGATTCGTCACCGTACCGCGAATGTGAACGAATACAGCACCCGTTACTCGGTCGCCATCGATTCGGCACAGACGACGCTTCCCGGCGAATGGCGCACACAGGCGACCTCCAACCGGCAGGGGAGTGATGCGCCGCTGGCAGAGGATCTGGGACAAAAACTGACCGCCGAAGAGACGGAATTTCAGCAGAAAGCCCGCGATATCTACGAAGCCCGACTGGAAGCAGGCGTGGCACGGGAGCAGGCCCGTAAAGATCTGCCGCTGGCGACTTATACCGAAGCCTACTGGAAAATCGATTTACATAACCTGATTCACTTCCTGAGCTTACGCATGGACCCGCACGCTCAGTGGGAGATTCAGGAGTATTCACGGGCGATTGGCGAGCAGATTGTCAAACCGCTGTTTCCGGTAGTCTGGGAAGCATTTGAGGATTATCGGCAGGGGGCAATGTTCCTGACCCGTCTGGATAAAGAGGTTCTGGCACGGTTAATGACCAATGCGGCCGAGAAATCGCTGGTTCCGCCGTTCTCAGAAGAAGCGTTTCTGGAAGTACAGGATGAAACCTGGAAAGACTTGAAACGGAGCCGCGAACGGGACGAATGCCAGTCGAAATTGCAGCGTCTGGGGATCTTGAAGGGCGAGTAGTGGTGTCTTTATGAATACTTCGCGTGTTTTTCATGGAGTATTTTTCTGGTTGGCTTTGCAGAACCCGCCTGTTTTGTTATCTTTGTCGTTCCCACTCTGTAGTGAGAGTTCCGTTAAGGCGACCCGCTGCAGAAGAAAACGTATGAATTCTCATCTGTGATGAGACGATGTATATTTCAATGTTTATGTTTACAAACTTTCATTGCAATCAGGAAAAGAAAAGGTGATTTGAGTGGTTAAGCTTCGGTTACGAGAAAACGAATCAATTCAGGAGGCTGTAAAACGGTTCCGTAAGATTGTTGAACACGCAGGCATTAAAAAAGAAATGCGTCGTCGTGAATATTACGAAAAGCCAAGCGATGAAAACCGAAGAAACAGACGCCGCGCCGAGCGACGTGCACGCTTAACCCGTCTGCAAAGCAACACTCAGTAATCACAGAGACATCTTTCAAGATGATACAGCGCACTCATAAACTGAGTGCGTTTTTTTATGCGCGGATTTATTCTTGTTTTTCTTTTGGCTTACGCGGTCTGGCATGAATCTGAATCACGGACGGATCCTGAGTCATGATTTTCTCGTAGGTGGATTCGAGTTCATCGTCGTTCATGCCCTGGATCTGGGCGGTGGTCAGATCCACTTGCGGCTCTTCCCTGCGTGCGCTGTAGGGCAGGTCGAGTCCCATGAGTTTATCGATGCGTTCGCGGGCGCGGAGTCGTACGAGCAGGTTTGCTTTCGGCTCATTCATCAATTGATGATAAAAGTAAAACGCTTCGGACCGGTGTTCTTTCACGTGCATTTCCATGTGTTGGATCATCTCCCGCCGGGCGCGTCTCATATAACGTTCGACCGAACGGGTGGAGAGATGGAATTCGCGCGCGATGGCCTGTTTGATTTCGCTGGGGAGTTTTCCCATGCCGAGCATTTTTTTCACGAGCCGCAGCATGAGGTTTCGCTGCTCGTCTGACAGCGATTGTCTTGGTTGAGACGGATGGTAATTCATCTTCGAGATTCCTTTGTTAGAGTGATGGTTTCCATACCTGACGTTGTTGAATCATGCAGGAAGGCGCGAGGCAGTCAAGAGGCGTTGTGAAATCAAATTCGGATGAAGTTCAATGAGTGTCCGATGAAATTTAATGAACTTAAAATGAAGTTCCTGCGAAGTGGAATGAACTTTTACTGAAGATCGGGAAGGTGCGCTCTGGTTTTGAGTGAGCAGCAGGAAACAAATCCGGGAATTGAATAGTGCGGAAATCAACAGCCGTCGATCCGAGCAGTGCTCAAGTTGTTTGTCTTAAGCCTCCCGGCGCTTACTGCGCATCGGACTCAGGGAAGCGAACGGGACAAGGGATCAAAGTCCCTGTTTTCAGGGAAAAAATGCCTGTTTGATGACTCGTGACGGTGTCAATTCGTTTTTTTCGGTGCCGTGCGACGGCGGGAGAATGAGTGTCACGCGAATTAAGAAAAAGGGTAAAATCTGTCTGAGGCGTAATTAAAGGCGACACCGCCGCGCAGGTTGTTACAATAAACGCTGCGGGAAAATAGGACTGTGTCCAGTTTTACTGTAGCGTCTCCAGGGCCATTTGGACCGAGTGTATTAGATTGAGACACGCTATGGTAATATGTGATGCGCTCTAGATTCCCGAACGGAAAGCAGGCAAAACAATTCTCGTTTTCAATAAATTCGGTTCCGCTGAAGAGGGAACCAGTGAAAGGTATCCGACTGTGAAACATCGATTCCTGTTGGCCGGTATGGTCATTGTTGTCTGTGGATTTTGTTCCTCGGTATTTGCGGCAGATGCAACACTGCTTGCCATCAGTGGCAGAAAAATGACGGCGGAACAGGTCGCCTCAATCGAAAAACAAGTGGCACAGAATCCCGACGATGTCGACTCTCGCACGCAGCTTCTGGGTTATTACTTCGGTAAACAGTTTCAAGATCCTGCAGTGCGGATAGCAAAACAGAAAAACATTTTGTGGCTCATTGAAAACGCACCCGCAGCAGGAATTCTGCGATCTCCGTTTGGACAACTCGATGCCACTCTGGATGGAGCCGCTTATACTCAGGGGAAGCAGGCCTGGGAAAAACAGTTGAAACAAGATCCCAAAAATCTCAAGCTGCTTGAGAACTCAGCAAATTATTTTTTAATCAACGACCGAGATCTGGCAAAGGTGTCATTACAGCAGGCACAAGCCCTGGATGGCAAAAATCCTCAATGGCCGGCGGCGCTGGGGCAGTTGTATCTGCTGGAGATGACGACAAACTCGTTGCAGGCCCAAAGTGAAGCCGCCTCGCAAGCGCTGGAGCAACTGGAAATCGCTTACAAGCTCTCAACAGAAAGGGCGCAGGAAAATCTGCTGCAGTACCTGGCAAAGGCAGCCTTCGCTGCGAAACAACCGGAGAAAGCGACCGTGTATGCGGAAAAAATGCTGAGCCTGAATGGTACCGGCTGGAATGCCGGGAATAATCAACACCAGGGAAATATCATTCTCGGAAAACTGGCACTGGCCGCCGATGATGTGGAAGAGGCGAAACAACGCTTGCTCAACGCAGGCAAAACGTCCGGCTCACCCCAGCTCAATTCGTTTGGCCCCGATATGACTCTGGCGAAAGAACTGCTCCAGAAGAATGAGAAAGAAGTGGTCCTCGAATACCTCGTTTTATGCTCAAAGTTCTGGACGCTCGGCAAAACGCGTCTGGATCAATGGACAGAAATCGTGAAAAACGACCAGATTCCAAGTGACTGGCGTTAAACGCAAACAAGTACAATCGAAAAAAACGCGGCTGCGATTGTGCTGGCGACATGAAAAAATCCATGTTCCCGGTGATTTATGGGAACATGGATTTCGTGTGTAGAATCATGTTAAAGAGGATCAGCCAGTTGATTTCATAAAACCCTGTTGACCTGGCCGTGCTGATCCGGATGATGCTGTTTTGGAAGCAATCATTGTGTGGGATTCACGGCTGGTTCTTCAATGGCCACTGGTGGCGCGGCGTGTGGTTTATCGACGGGTTTGTAGATCATGACCATCGCGGCTCCAGCTGCGGCTAAGACCAGTCCCAGGAAAAACCGCATATCGGGTAATGATTTTGCGGGGTGGAAAAAAGTGATCGTGGCGATGGTATTGATGATCGGCGCCCCGGCGAAGACGAGGGGGGCGACATAAATGGCGGCTCCTTTGCCACCGGTTGTTACGGCGAAAATCACACAGAGTGCACCGATGGCACCGGCGGTTCCTGCAGCGATGCCCCACATGATGGAGCTCGATTCAAAGTTGGGGACGCCTTTCGCAGTCGGATCTTTTCCCAGCACAAAAATGAAGAAGGCAGGAATCAGGACAGCTACCAGAAAGTAAGCAACGCCGACAAACAAAAACGCCCGCAAATTACTATTGAGCTTTTGTGCGGCGACGTGAACCAGAGGCACATATACGCCCCAGGAAAGTGCAGCGCATGCGACAAACATTAATACAACAGCCCATTTCGACATCTGTAAAACTCCTGAAATAGTGGAGAGAGGGATCAGTTTCGTTGGCGAGAAATCCAAGCCTTCATGATAGTAACTTTGTAAAGGAGCAGCACCCGACAGGCATGAATTTTTAGATGAATCAGGGAAAAGCGACGCTGTACAGACTCTTATTGGGACCGCAGGGTGGTCAGGATCGGCGATCGGACGGCGTCTGCGACCGCCAGTAACGCCGCCAGCATGCCCGTGACGAAAACCGCGGCGAGGATCAATGTACCACTTTCCCAGGGAAGATCCGCGCCCGTGGACAACAGATGCGGCAGCATCGCCAGCAGCGCGGAGAGGGTTCCGGAAATGAGTCCCCAGATTAAGAGGAACGCGTTTTCGGCGAGTACGATCAGCGCGACATTGCTGCCCGTCATTCCGATGGCCCGTAATAAAGCGAGTTCGCTGCGTCGTTCGACAACATTACGTAACATGACAGTTGCCAGCCCCAACGTTCCCAGCAGCAGCCCGAGGCCGCCCAGCGTTTGAAATGTGGAGAGGTATGTGTTCTGCACCGCCAGAAAATTCGCCAGTCGATTGGAGACGAAATCTGCATCGAAGCCGTACTCGGTTAAGCCCGTTTCCAGAATACCCGCTAACTGTGTGGCCTGTTGCGGCGAAACTTCAATCAGAAAATATTGAAAGCCGGACTGTTCCGGAAAGAGTTGCTGAAAGTGAGTTTCCGAGATCAGCAGCACGCCCTGAAAAATGCTGCCGTCCAGCATGCCTTTGATTTTTAATTCGTGTTCCGGGCGTTCGTCAGAAGGAATTCCCACAGTCGTCCCGATTCCTTTATGCAGGCTATACATGAGCGTATTCATATCGCCTAAAGCGGGAATGGAACCGTCTTCCTGTGGTTGATTCAGGAGTTCCCAGGGATTATCGCCGGGGGTATCTGCGAACTTGAAACCGCCGCGTTCAATCATTTCCTGAGGCACGCCAAGGATGGTAGGAACACTCGTCTGATAAATATTCAGGCAGCTGGCATTTTCGCCCGGCTTGACGCGGAAGGGAACGACTTTCATCTCTTTTAACAGTTGTTGCGTCGATGGATCATCGGGAACGTTGACCAGCGTTTTGGCACGGCCCGCCGGGGTATTCAGGTCATAGATCAGCGGGGACGAAGATTCTGCAACGAGCGTAAAACCGCCGTTGCCGGAATTTTTATCGGGAGTTTCCACGGCAGGGTTGCGATGACCGGCGGCGACGGAGACCAGCACAAACGTCGCCGAGGCAATCAACGCGGTTGTCAAAACGCTCCGCTGACGAAAGCGGCCTGCATTGCGGATGCCGAGTTTGATCAGCGCCGCATTGCCGGTGCCTTTCACGGGGATTGCCGATTCGATGCGCAGTCTGCTGGATAAAAAGAAAACGCTGGCAACAAGAGAGAGTGTCCCGACCAGAAAAAAGGAAACCGTCTGCCAGGAGAAACCGGAGAAGGCTTCTTTTTGCGGGACGAGGCCGGAGACCGTTAAGAGGACTAGAAGCAAAGCGAGGCCGAAAGAGATTTTGTAAACGTAGCCGACACGTCGCGCGTTTTTTTTCGTATCCGATTCCGGAGCGCTGACGCCGGACAGCAGGCTGCGGATCGAGAGCTGTTTGAGTTCGGACATTGATTTCCAGATGACAAATGCAGAGCAGAGCACTGAAATCAGCGTGCCCATGACGAGGCTGGTTGCCGTCAAATCGAGAAACAGGAAGCGGGTGCCGATCGCGCCGATCCACCAGGTTTTCAAGCCGTATAACATCAAAGAGGCATAACCGACGGCAGCGGCAATGCCCAGCACGCCCCCCAGCAAAATGACGGCGAAGGCTTCTTTGAAGATGACCTGCCTGACCTGCTGGGGAGTAAATCCGAGTGCTGCCAGAAGACCGATGGAAGAGACGCGACGGTCAATGCCCAGCTTGAACAGCAGGCGGATCAGGATAATCGCCGACAGGATGATAAAGAAGCTGAAGCCGATAAACAGACCGCTGAAATCGGTGGTCCCGCTGGCTGCTGCCAGGCCGGCGAACTTCACGGGGAGTACCGCCAGGCCCATTTTCAGGACATCGATATTTTTGAGAATTGCCTTGCCGAAAACGTTTGCCGTTTCTGTTAATGACTGGTCGGGTAACGGGCTGACCCGCAGCGACGTCAAGTTTCCGAAGCGGCTGTTCCACAGAGTCTGCGCGGTGTTTAATGACACAAACGCTTTCGGCGTGGCCTTGTATTTGTCCCAGTATGCTTCATCCCGATCGGTCACGCGATCGAGTTTCATGGGGAAGGGCTGTTTCCAGTCGCCGAACGTATCTGCGTCGGTGATGCCTTCCATATCCGGCGTGAGTTTCCGGTCGGCGGCGGGAGTGCCATCGAGGGCCAGAATGCCGCGCACGGTGAATGCTTTTTCGACTTCCGGCAGTTCTCCCCGTGAGCCGACCACGTGGTATCTCATCTGAATGGTGTCGCCGACTTTTACTTTCAGGTCTTCCGCCAGCCACTGGTTGAGTACGATTTCGTTTTCTTTCAGCGGCAGTGTTGGTTTTTTACCCAGAAAGGTGAACGGACCAAAGGGGGCTTTCTCCGAAAATTCGACGCCCGCGACAATCGAATACATGGAGAATCCGGACTGCTGGTCGGGTTGTTTTTCCGGCTGGGGATGATTGATTTCGTTGGCGATATAAACCATCACCGGGGATGTTGATAGATTGAGAGACTTCGCGGCTGCCATGCCCGCCTGTTCGATTTGCGGATCGAGAATCATCTGCTCGCTTTCCAGCGAGAGGTATTTGAACTGTTCGTTCGGTGCCATTTTCAGGCTCAAATCTTCGAGTTTTAGTGCCCCTTTTAAAGCGGCTTCCAGTTTCTCTGCGGTCTGCACAGCAGCGTACGACGTTGCCGCCGTCTCATTGTCGGAGCTGAAAAACAGGGAGTTCACGCGGGCAGGTCTCGACTGCGGATCGCGGCGGGACGCTTTGATTTCATCGAGATCCAATGCGGCCTGCAGGGTGCTTAACGAGACGAACAGATCCAGCGGCAGCTGCTGGTCGGGCATTAAGGCCAGACGGCCTGCTTTGGATGATTCGTCGAGAATCGATTGGACGGTGAGCGTGATTTCGACCGACTGTTCTTCCCGCTCGCCTAACAGCGAATCGCGGGGGATGGCAGAGGGGAGTTCGATCCAGAGTGTGATTTCATCGCCGACGGCAGCCTGTAGCTGTTCCGCCACCCGTGAGTTGAGGATAACCTGATTGTCTGTGGGAGGGGGAAGATCCTGGTGTTCCAGCAGAGACCAGAGGCGCTGATCGACGCCAAAAATATTGACCTGTCCCACGCGCAAATGCTGTTTTTCTTTGTCTCGATCCAGGCTGCCTCGGAGTACGAGCGCGGGGGCGATGGTCTTGATCTCCGCAGGCAGATCGGGCGCGCTGGCGAGATCAGAGGCCAGTTGTTCGCGGAAAAAACGGTGGCCGGTTACAGCGAAGTCGATTTTTCCCAACCGGTCGAGTGTCATCTGTCGCAGGCTGGCACGAACAGAATCTCCGACAATCAGCGCACCGCCAATGACGGCTGTGGCGGCGATCACACCCAGCAGGACAGCGAGATTGGTTCGCCAGTGATACATCAGGCTTTTGATCACAAATCGCGATTGATTCATAAAACGAACTCTTGTGTAGTGGACTAAAAGAAAATTCAGGCGGTTTCCGTAACCAGCAAACCGTCGCGTAATCCCTGATGCTTGGGAAACAGGGCAGCCAGATCGCTGCTATGCGTCACGCAGATTAATACGGTGTTTTGTTCCTGATTGATTTCGAGCAGCAGTTTGCCAATGGATTCGGTATTGCTGCGGTCAAGGTTTCCCGTCGGTTCGTCGGCTAATAAGAGACGGGGGTTATTAATCAGCGCACGGCAGACGGCAACACGCTGGCGTTCTCCCCCTGAGATTTGTGCCGGTCGATGATGCATGCGGTCGTGTAAGCCGACGCGTTCGAGCAGATGCCGGGCCCGGTCTTCGGCATCACTGGTCGCGCCCTGATAAACCATTGTCGGGATCAGGACATTTTCCAGAACCGAAAATTGCGGCATCAGGTGGTGGTCCTGGAAGATGAATCCGATATTCTGATTGCGAAATTCAGCCTGCTGTTTTGTGCTCAATTCAAACGGGTTCTGACCGAATTGGATTACTTCACCCGAAGTCGGCTGGTCGAGGACTCCCAGAATATAGAGCAGGGTACTTTTGCCCGAACCGGAAGGACCGGTAATCGCCAATGCGTCTCCCCGGTTGAGAACGAGGTTCACGCCGGCAAGAATGGGCAGCGATTCCGCAGCGATGGAAAACTCTTTTGTTAACTCGCGGACAATTAACTGCTCGTGGGAATCATTCATGTCAGCCCTGTCAGACAAACTATTCTGCTTGATCTTTGGATGCTTCGAGTTTCTTTTGAATCGACTCCGGAATTTCGATGGACGTCATCGGATTTCCATGCGTGAAGTGACAGCAAACGGTTTTCATGCGTCCCTTCGCAAGTCTGGTCTGGTCTCTCCAGAATTCGTATTCAATGGTCAGTGATTTGACGCCGATGCGTTCGACGAACAGCTGGATTTCAAGCAGGTCGCCGTAATAAGCGGGTGACTCGAATGAACATTGTGCCGAAACACGCGGCCAGCCGAGCACGGAGCCGTCGTTCTGTGTATCCACGATCGTCAGGTCCAGCGAGCGAAAATATTCGTGCTCGGCCTGTTCCATGTACTTATAGAAGTTGGCAAAGTGGACGATGCCGGCCATGTCCGTTTCGTGAAATTCAACACGACGCGTTGTTTTAAAAGTACAGGACATGTGGAACTCAATTGAAACAGGTAAACAACAGGCTGTGATGACAACCTGAGTAGATCAGCACAGCCTGTCTTGATTTTAAATTAGTTGAACACGAGATATATGAGCGTTAATCTTCAGGGAAGAAACGCAGCAGTGTTTCCTGACTGGGGGGCCTGGTGACTAAAGACACCACAACCATGGCCACTGCTGCAACCACAACCATTGTGGCGACAGGCATCATCCCCAGAAAAGTGTAGTCAGGCTCTAATGCATATTTGGATTCTTTAAACAGGTATAACCAGGAGCCAAAGGCAACCAGCACACCCGCATAAACGCCGGGTTTTGTGAGTCTTTTCCAGTAGACCGCCGCAAAGATAATCGGGAACAAACTGGAAAATCCACTGAAGCACCAGACGCCGAGAGTAAAGACCCGCCGCGGCTCTAATAAACTGAAACCGTAGGTGACCGCAACAATCAAAATAATAAACATGCGGGCCATAAAGACAACCTGTTTATCTGTAAAACGATCTTTTCCTGCATAATGGACCACGATATCTTCCGTAAACATGGTTCCGAGACAGAGAAACTGACTGTCCAGAGAGGACATGATCGCCGCCAGAATACCGGCGGTTAAAAATCCTGCCAGGACGGGTGACGTCATCTTTTTGACCATCGCTGCCAGTACGGCATTTGCCGGAAAGTGCGGCGGAAACAGGGGGGCTCCGTCAAGCATCGCGGAGGTTGCCCAGATACCAACCAGTACACAGGGAACCCAGACGATCATAATAAACAGCGGATGTGCGACCACAGGCAGCTTAAACGTGCCGGCACTGCGGGCGGTAAGCCAATGCTGAAACAGGTGAGGAAACATGCCGACTGAGAGAGGCACGAAGAAATAAGTGAAGAAAACCAGCTTGCTCATGGGGTGCGGGGCATCGGGGGCCCAGTTGCTGGCCCGGTAGACGCCGAGTGCTTTTTTAATCGACCAGTTTTTTCCTTTGGAAGGATCGTTCGGATCCAGGTCTTTTTCCGGATGACCAATTTTGCCGGCGAAAATCAACATCGCCTTCTCGTCTTCTGCATTGGACTTACGCGGGTATTCCCGCATGTCGCGGTGAGACATCAAACCCATTTGAAACTTTTCCGGAAAGGGGTTCGGCATTTCCCGGTCGTCCTGAATTAACAGGCCTTTGTTGGTTTCTTCATTTGTTAAAGTATACAGCTTGTTTTTGCTGGCGTAGATGGCCTCTGCCGTCATTTCCCAGTTGGGCATCCTTGGTTTGAATTCCTGATACGCTTCCGCTTTTTGTTCGGGGGTGAGTGTCAGGGTTTTGAGGATTCGCCGGGCATAATTGTATTTGGCGATCAGGGTCCAGGTGTTATAGCGTTCGGCGTATCGTTCGCGGTCTTTGGGATCGACGCCCCGCATTAACTTGGAAGGATTTTTTTCCAGAACCGCATGGCTGGCTGCCTGCACGCCTCCTAATTTGTCTGAAATCACGAAAAAGGTTACTACTCCCAGAACCATGAAAACGATGGTCTGAAATGTATTCGCCCAGGCGGTGCCCCGCATGCCTCCAAAGAAGACATAAATCAGAACCACCAGACTGATCACCAGCGAACCAAGCCAGGGAGGCACGCCGTAATCGTAGGCAGCGAAGGACTCTTCAAACGCGCCTTCGGTAATACTGCTGATAACCACTCCGGATGACATGACGCCAATCAACAGATAAGGGATTACCAAGCCGACCAGAATCGGAAAAAGAATAATCCCGATGCGGTCACTTTCCAGACGGTCGCGAAAAAATTGAATTTGTGTGGTGTAACCGTATTTGTATCCCCAGGACCAGAGTTTGATGCCCAGCATGAAGAAACAGAGCGAGTGAATAATTCCACTCGAAGAAGCCAGCATCCCGTAAACACCAACGCCTTCTTTGTATGCTTCTCCACTCGAACCAACTAATGCAAAGGCTGTCATCGTGGTGCCGAAGATGGACATCAGCAGCAGAAAAGGACCAATCGAATGGCTGGCCAGCATGTAGTCTTTGCTGGTCCCTTTAAACATGCGGCTGGAGAACACGCCCAGAAATAACAGTAACGCTAAATAGATTCCAATGATTACTAACTGCGTCATTATTTGGTCTCTCCTGTTTCCTGAGCGGGTGACTCTTTCGTAACTTCTTCCAGGTGGTGTGGCCAGGCAAATTTAGTGGCGAGAAACCAGACAAATGCTGCACCCATCGAGATACAGGCCTGATACAGCAGAGAGATCGGCATGAATCCGAAAATGAGCCTCTTATCATCCCATAACCAGTTGTCCTGGTGAATGATGATAAGCACGACAACCAATCCATAAATGGCGTATCTCATAAGTCAGTCATCTTTTCTATGTTGACAGAGTCATTACAGGTGGGTTTTCAAATGCCAAGCGATAGCAGTGGTTTTGGCGGGAGGTGGAATACAAGAAAATTCCACGGATTCGCACTGGTTCACTATTGTGACAAAAACTCGAATGACTCACAAGTAACGGCCAAAATTGTGTGAAGAAACGGCGGTTATCGGCGTGGAAACGGATTCAGGGCATTAATTTCCGTTTACACACTTACAGTTCGGTGGATCGGTTTTTTTTTCATTTTTTCAGGCGAAATCCAGGCTTGCAAATGGTGGATACTCTCCCCAGAATGGTGGCTTACACAAGAATATAGATCTGTTTTGATTATGGCTTATAGAGAGGATAGGGTATTGATGTTTCGGTTCGCACTCGTCGGATTGTTCTGCGTCAGCAGTTTTACGGCATCGGAAGTATTTGCTCAGGCTGAAAAAGGGAGCAAGGATTTTGCGATTCTGGATATCAAACAGGTAGACGAGGACTTCACCTTCCAGGGCGAATACTACGGCGTGATCGGAACGGACTGCTCCTGGTGCGGGCAAGCTGTGATGGGGCTGCAGGTTGTTGCCCGTGGAGACGGAAAATTTATCGCCTCTCTTTATCACGGCGGACTTCCCGGAAACGGCTGGGATCGTTCCCCGAGACAGGAATTAACGGGAACACGCGCAGGTGATGTGCTCACTTTGACGGGGGATGAATTCCAGCTGCAGGTGAAAAAAGGGGGCATCGTTGATGTGCGCGATCTGTCGGGACATCTGCTGGGCCAGATTTCCAAATATCAGCGCACCAGTATTACCCTTGGTGCGAAACCACCGGCGGGGGCAACAGTGCTGTTTGACGGTTCGTCTGTGGACCATTTCAAAGCGGGTGAAATTACAGATGAAGGTCTGCTGAATGTCGGAACGGAATTCAACAAAAACTATCGCAGTTTTCGTCTGCATGTTGAATTTCGTCTGCCTTATATGCCTTATGCAACGGGGCAGGCCCGCAGTAACAGCGGCGTTTATCTGCAGAGCCGTTATGAAGTGCAGGTGCTCGATTCATTCGGCCTGGAAGGCGTCGAGAATGAGTGCGGCGGTCTGTATAAGCAGAAACGGGCCGATGTGAATATGTGTTTTCCTCCCCTCTCGTGGCAGACTTATGATATTGCGTTTGTCGCTCCCAAATTTGATGACGAGGGCAAAAAAATCAAAAACGCGTTTATCACCGTGTTGCAGAACGGGGTTCCCGTGCATCAGGATTATTCCATCATTGCCAAAACAGGCGGTGGTAAGCAGGAAGGTCCCGAATTGTTTCCCATCAAACTGCAGGATCATTCAAACCCGGTTCGTTTTCGGAATATCTGGATTGTGGATTTAAGCGACCAGCCCGATCCGGTTTACTGTTCGCCTTGTCAGCCACTGCTTTGCGACCACTGTGCGAATTAGCGATGTGCAAATTAGCGTTTCACCAGTCTGAGCAGTCACATTCGACTCGATATGAGAGTGGGATATTCCCGTTCGCGTCTTGCCTTGCATTTTAAAGCAGGTACAATAGTGATGAAGCGTCTTAAGGTGCTGATGCGATTAGGCATGCGCCTCTAAATTCCTGTTTGATTCATTACAATGACCGTACTTTTCCGGCTTGAGACAAGCCGGGAAATGATAACGCACGGAAAGTCTGCTGATCTAATGGATTATACACTGATTGCCGTTCTCGCGCTGGCAGTGGCATTGCTGCTGCTGGTTGCCGAGATTTTTGTCCCTTCAGGTGGCGTGATTGGCATGCTGTCATTGGCGAGTCTGGGGGCATCCGTGTGGGCTGCGTGGCTCTCCTGGTGGGGTACAAGCCCTGCTCTCTGGTGGACTTATATCGCGAGTGTCCTGGTTCTGATTCCCACCACGCTCGGCTTTGCTGTCAGATTCTTTCCCAACACGTCCTGGGGAAAAAAAATCATTCATGAGGTTCCGACGCTGGAAGAGGTCACTGGCTTTCAGAAGGAGACTGAACATCTGCGTTCAATGATTGGTAAGGTGGGAAAAACGCAAACTCTTTTAAACCCCAGCGGGTTTGTACTCGTTAATGAGGAAAGACATCACTGTGAAAGTCAGGGAATGATTATTGAGTCTCAGGTGGATGTCGAGATTATTGCTGTGGAGGGCACCAGGCTGGTGGTAAAAATGTTAAAACAGCCTTCCGCCGGAGGGGCAAAAACAGATTCGAAACAATCGTCATTCGGTGAATCGGTTGCAGATGATGTACTCGATTTCGAAATCCCGGAGACCTGAATCTTCGGGTAGTCGCTAGATGGTTTTCGGGAATTACTTTACAATGACAGCCTCAGCGTTGAGCGGCGGATTTTTCAGCCGGATTCAGCAGGCTGAGAAATCGATGGATTTACATTTTTCTTAGGATAGGAATACAGGTATGAACGCCTTGAGTCTTTTGGCTGCCGGAGACAGTACGACAATTACCTGGATCGTCGGAATCGTTGTGTTTCTCGGCGTGCTGGTCTTTTTTGCTGTGTTTGCCCGATACGCTGGTTTGTGGGTTCAGTGTAAGATGACGAAAGCCGGGATTTCGTTTCCGAATCTGGTCATGATGAGTATTCGTAAAGTGAATCCGACGATCATCGTCCGCAGTAAAATTATGGCGATTCAGTCGGGAGTCACTCGTCACTATGATATTACGACGCGGGATCTGGAAGCCCATTATCTGGCGGGCGGAAATGTACCCAATGTGATTCGGGCTTTGATTGCTGCAGAGCGGGCAAATATTGAACTCGACTGGCAGGCCGCACAGGCAATCGATCTGGCAGGACGCGATATTCTGGACGCAGTTCGCACAAGCGTTTATCCTAAAGTGATCGACTGTCCTGATCCACGTAAAACCAACGGCACACTGGACGCGGTTGCCGGCGACGGAATTCAGTTGAATGTGCGTGCCAGAGTTACCGTGCGGACCAACCTGAAACAGTTAGTCGGCGGGGCAACGGAAGAAACGGTGATCGCACGCGTGGGGCAGGGGATTGTACAAGCCATCGGCTCGACGGAGTCCTATAAAAAGGTGCTTGAAAATCCGGATAAAATTTCGCAGATCGTTCTGAATGAAGGGCTGGAGAAACAGACGGCCTACACGATTGTTTCGATTGATATTGCGGACATTGATGTCGGTGAAAATATTGGGGCGCGTCTGCAGGCAGACCATGCAGAAGCAGAAATGCGGGTTGCTCAGGCCAAAGCAGAGCAACGCCGTGCCGACCAAAAGGCCCGCGAACAGGAAATGGTGGCGTTGACCCAGGAAAACCGGGCAAAGGTTGTGCTGGCGGAAGCGAAAGTACCCGAGGCCATTGCCAATGCCTTCCGCACAAAAAAAATGGGTTTGCTGGATTATTACGAACTCAAAAACATTCAGGCCGATACCAAAATGCGGGATTCCATCGGAACTCCTGAAAGGGAATCGACGTCTGCGACATAATGAGCGGCCGAGGCCGATTGTTTCAGCAGTCAGATCATGAAATGAGCATATTAAGCGGGGTTAATTTATGAATGTTCCTCTATTCGCAGCCGATATCATCGGGGTTATCTTCGGTATCATTTTCGTGATTATCAGTGTTGTGAGTGCTCTGAGTAATATGGCCAAGGAAAAAAACAAACCACAGCCTGGCAAGCTGAAACAGAAGGCGGCACTCCAGCAGGAACTGGAAAAATTCCTGCAGGAGGCGATCAATCCTCAGCAGAAAGAGAAACCGGCGGAAGTCAATTTTTTTGAAGAAGAGGATGCCAAAGTTTCAAATACCGCGCAGCAGGCTCCACCGCCGCCCGAACGTCGGCAGGAAATGGCACAACCTTCGCGACCGCAGGCCCAGCGCCCCCGGCCTCAACGAACTCAACAGACCCCGCAAAAAAGAAAGCCGGTGGTGAAGCCAGTCCAGGCTGAGGCGGCCCCAAAACAACATGTAAGCTACACCGAGCGTGCAGAGCTCCACGCTCAGGAACGTGAGGAACGTTTGGGCGGCGCTTTGCGCAAACACATCGAACAGCAGCAGAAAACACATTTCCAGTCAAAATTCAAGAATCATCTTGGTGCGAATGCCAACCAACAGGTTACCTCAAACAGCAGTTCCCGTGGTGATGAATCTAAGGACCGAACTGCAAGATCAGGCGGAGTAAAAGCCATTCGGGCATTGATCAAAAATCCTCAATCTTTACGTCAGGCGATTATTTTGAATGAAATTCTATCTCCTCCCAAAATACGCCGTCGTTCCTGATGATGATCTGTCGCAGCACGTCGCTTTGATCTTGTTTGAACCGGTTAAATGCAGAGAAAAAGCGAATGAGTAAAGCAAATTCATCCCTGGACGTATTGCTGTTTGCAGGGTCTTTTGAACTTCGAGGCACCTCGGCTTACACATTGCGCCTGGCGCAATACGCCGCAGAGTATGGGATTCACACACGTGTAATCTGTCCCGATGCGTCCAGAGTTGATCCCAGTATGAGACAGAAGCTGGATATCCTGGAGTATCGGAATCTGAAAGTACCGGTGCTGGGACAGCTTGTACTTCGTCTGGTAAAACAGGAACTGTTAAAGAAGCTGCCGGATTTAATCCATATTCAGTCCCGACACGTGCTTCCCCAGGGACAGTGGCTTGCCAGAAAGATCAAACGTCCGTTTCTGCTGACAGTCAATGACTATCTGCAAAGCGACGAAAGACTTCGTGTCGATCTGAACTGGTGCAAAGGGATTATTACAGTCAGCGAATCGGTCAAAAAAGATTTGATTGCACGTACGGGTCTGCCGGAGGAATTTGTGCTGGTCATTCCCAGTGGCGTTGATGTTCCCGAGTATACAAATCTTGCGCCGGTATTGTCCCAGGACCATCAGCCCGTTGTGGGGACCGCGGGGCCCCTGGAAGCAATCAAGGGGCTGCCTTATTTTTTGGGAGCTGCCAGCCGTGTGTTAGCAGTGAATCCGAAAGTTCAATTTTTAATTTCTGGTGCAGGTCCCGAAGAAAGCAACTTACGCTATTTGGCACGTGATCTGGAAATTTCCGGAAATGTAACGTTTGTCCCGAATCTCTATGACTTTTCGATTTCTCTTGAAGCCATGGATATCTTCTGTCTGGCTTCGCTCCGACAGGGGCTGGGCACGATCATGCTGGAAGCAATGGCCTTGGCAAAGCCCGTCATCGCGACTGGCGTCGGCGGGATCTATTCCGTCATTCGGGACGGGGAAACCGGGCTGGTTGTGCCGCCTTCGAATAGTGAAGCCTTAGCCAGCAGTATTCTCAAGCTGTTGGAAGATCCGCTTAAATCGCGGGCGATGGGTGAAGCGGCGCGGGAATTAGTCCGTCGTGAGTTTCGTGTGGAAACAATGGTTGAGAAAACAGTGGAACAATATAAACTGGCACTGCAGGTGGTGTCGGAACCCGCCATTACTTGAGCAAACCGGTACTTACCGATACGAGTCCGGGCAACTCCTCCCTGTTGAAAGAAACAATGCGAGCAGAGATTATCGCCATTGGCAGCGAACTGACGAATGGAGAGAAGCTGGATACAAACAGCCAATGGTTAAGTACGGAATTAGCCTCGGTTGGAATTTCCACTTACTTTCACACGACAATCGCGGATCATCTTAACGAACTGATAGATCAGTTACGACTTTCTACACAGCGGTCAGATCTGGTGCTGATCACGGGAGGGTTGGGGCCGACGATGGATGATCTGACGCGTCAGGCAATGGCGGCATTGACGGGAGCAGATCTGGTTCTGGATGCGCATTCACTGCAAATCATTGAAAGTATGTTCCAGAAACGCGATCGGGAGATGCCTGAAAGTAACCGGATTCAGGCGATGTTTCCCCAGGGGGCTGAGCCGATCCAGAATCTGCATGGCACGGCGCCCGGAATCTGGATGGAAGTACCGCGCGCTGATTCAGACCATGTTTGCTGTATTGCCGCGATGCCCGGCGTTCCCTCCGAAATGAAGCCGATGTTTTATCAGTCGATTCTTCCGCGGCTCGCTGCGGGAACGAACGTGATTCGCTTTGCCCGCATTAATTGTTTTGGTGTGGGGGAATCAAAAACGGAAGAACTGCTGGGAGACATCACGAGCCGGGGCCGTGATCCGGAAGTGGGCATTACGGCGCATGAGGCAACAATTACCTTGCGCATTAAAGCCATCGGCGAGTCGGTCGAAGTTTGTGAACAGAAAGTTTCAGAGACCTATGCCCTGATCCATGCTCGGATCGGCGATTTCATATATGGCTATGAAGATGAAGAACTGGAACACGTTGTCGGCGCACTGCTGGGTGAGCGACAGCAGACTCTGGCAACCTGTGAATGTGGGACCGGCGGTTTGCTGTCTTACCGTTTGACGGATGTCGCAGCTTCAGCGGACTGGTTCGCCGGAGGCATCATTTCCACACTGCAAGGTGCTTCGTCGCAGCAGGAAACGCCGACAGGCGGGCAATCTGTTTTGAATGCTGATACTGCGATCTCGCTGGCAAAAACAACACGCGCAAAGCATGCGAGTGATTTTGCGCTGTCGATTGTTCTTGACGTCAATCAGTCCTGGCAGGATCGGGAAAATGTTCCGCAGGCGTTTGTGGCTCTGGCAGGTGAGAGAATCGAGTTGGTGGAAGAAATTGGCTTAACCGTCAATCAGGCGATTGCGAAAAGCCGCGTGACTAAAGCAGCACTCAATTTGTTAAGGCGGCATCTGATCGCATCTGAAAAATAAGCTGTCAGATTGCAAAGTCTTCAAGCTGCCCGTAATTCTCTGGCTTGTTGAGACCAGTTAATCCAGTCTGTAATTTCGCTGAAATCCGGCTGTTTGCCATTGCGAATGATGCGCTGCCCTTCGTTGGTTTTGACAAAGGCCTTCACTTTTTCGAATAACTCGCCCGCCGAAGTACAGGCAATGGCTTCCGGCTCAAGAAAACCGCAGGCAACCAGAATCTGTGCGTCATGGCCGCGCAGGCCGGGAATGCAGCAGGCCAGTTTTGTCTGCATCTTCCATTGTTGTATGGTGGATTCTTTGATGTGTTGGACTTTTAATTTCCCGGAAACGGATTCCGGATTACATTCCAGAAAATCGTTGATGGTAATGATCCCAATGTTTTCCAGTCGGCGTGCCGTTTTTAACCCAATCGATGGGGCGGCATCTACGGGCATCGATCGATTCAAATAGAACGGGGGGATTGTCGGGCTGAAATGATCCGGGGAATTGTGTGAACGGTCTCTGCGGTATTCCCGCTGTTCCCGGGACGACTCTGATTGCTTTATTTCTGATTGTTGAGCAGAGTCGCCTCGATCGGAGCGGTGAATGCGTGCCTGTTGCGCCCAGTGAATCCATTGTTGGACCTGCCGTTGGTCAATCTCGGGATCAGCGTTCTCTGCTGCTGATTGCGGGCAGGATTTGACAAGGGACCAGAGATCTGCGAATGACATTGTGGCAACTTCGTTCGTCTCCGTGATGCCACACGAGACCAGCAGAGCAGCCTGTGCTGGCGATATTCCACGAATACACGCAGCCAGCCGTGCTTGACTTTGCCATTCAAAGATTAAACCAGCAGTCAGCTGATCCTGTCGCAGTTCCCGGGCGATCTGGTCCGCACTGCGATCAAGTAAATCACTTACCGTTAAAATGCCAGCGTGATTCAACACATCGATCTGGAACTCATTCAGAACATTCAGGCTTTGAATCGGAGAGTCCCACTCCAGACTGAAGTCAGGCATCGAGGACATAGAGGACGCAGGTTCTACTGAGTCTGCAGTTGAGGGGGCGGTCACGATTTCTGTATCGGCTTTTGGTTGCAGATTGTGAGTTCGCTGAGGCACAAAATCGGCAGGAATTGACTGCGACGAATTTGTGTCGGGTAACCAGGTGGGGGAACTCCCCTGTTCATCAAACAGGCGGGTCAGATGCAAATGGCAGGTGAAAAACAGGATCTGCTGCCCTTTCTCTGCGACGGATTTTAAGGTTTCGATGGCGGCGAGGGTGCGGTCCTGGTCAAAATTCACCAGCACATCATCCAGGATCATCGGGAGTTCAACACCCTGATTGCGAAAACGTTCAACCATTGCCAGTCGGATCGCCAGAAAAAGCTGTTCTCGCGTGCCACTACTGAGTTCACTGACCGTGAGCGTGCGTCCCTGCTGATCGTCAATTTTAGGGAACTGTTCGCCGAGAGGAGTCCAGATATTTCGATATTTTCCATTCGTCAGCTGGCGCAGATATTCGGACGCAATCGCCAGTGTTTCCGGCTGACAGGTGCGTTCATATTCGGAACGCAATTTGTTCAAGCCGACTGCAGAAAGTTCGCCAGCAAACCACTTTGTACCTGCCTGCCTGATTTGTTCAAGAAGCTGCTCGCGTTCGAAGCGTAGATGAGCCGCGCTGCGATCAGTTCTGGCATTTTGATAATCCTGTTTGAACCGACCCATGTTTTCTGCGGTGATTACCAGATCGCCTTCAATGGCTTCCAGTTCCAGGTTCAGCATTTCCAGATGTTTGGTGTTTTCGTCCGGATTGAAATTCAGCAGATCCTCTTCGACGATGGCGATTTCCTGTTCAGAGCGGCTGACTTTTTCCAGCTCGGCCTGGACATCATTCAGCAGATTTTCAATTCGAATCTGCTCCTCAAAAGCGGCTGCCCGTTGGATGAATTCTTCCCGATTCGCTGCGCCTCCTTCAATGAACAGACTTGAAAGGGTGTGCTGCAGTTCCTGAATCGTTAATTGCAGAGCGTCTGATTCCAGACGCAGTTTTTTCTCTTCTTTGCGCAGACGCGTGCGTTCCTGTTGATGTACTGAGAGTGTGTCGAGTTCGCGTTCCCAGGCGGTGATGACATCGAATGGTTTGTCGAAATCATGCTGGCTGCGATCCATGCGCAGCCCCAGATCGCGTACGCGACTGTAAAACATGCTGATGATTTCGCCCAGTGGTTTGATGCGGTGTTTTTCCTGATCGAGTTGATTCGCATGCAAATTCAGATTCGAAACCTGATGCCACATCTGAAACGCTTCATCGGTTTTGAGTGTTTCCGTTAAGCCCAGTTGTTTCAGGCATTCACACCATTCATGTCGTTTGCCGCTAAACAGTCGCTGGATTTCCTGAGAACGGTTTCGCAGCTTCACGAGTAGCTGACGGGTTTTCTGTGACCGGTCTTGCGCTGCTTTCAATTGTTCCAGTTCACCAATTTTCAAAGTAAGTTCATGCAGCAGGTCAGTGCGCAGGATGTTTTCATCGTTGTAATTCAATGCGGGAATCTGCTCACGATGTCTGTGACTGCTCAGCGAGTGTCCCTCGGTAACGATCTTTAAAGCGAAGTATTCGTCTTCCAGGAGTCGTTCAATTTCCTGTCTTGTTTCTCGCAGATGAACGTCTAAGGCCCAGCTTTCGTCCTGTAATTCTTCTGCTTGATCATCGTAATCAATTTCATAATGTTTTTTCAGCGCCCAGGCGGTTCCACCTAAAAACATGCCTGCGAGACTGAAAATCAGACCGATCAGAATTGCGTCTGAGACTGCACGCCAGAAGCCGGCAACAATCAGAAGCATTCCAGCCAGGGCAAAAGAAAACAAAGTTCTTTTGGCCCAACCAGGAATACGTGCGTGGCTTTGCAGGCGCGCCAACTGCTCTTTGACTGCTTCCTGACGAATTAAAACTTCTGACTCGCGAACCCGCAGCTGGCTGAGGCGTTCCAGATGTTTCATTCGCTCACGGGCTCTTTGCAATTCTTCATCGATCGAATGTTTTTCGAGCAGACGACCTGATTGTTCCTGAAGCTGGGCCAGAGTCTGCTGGTATTTGCGGGAAACTTTTTTATAGCGTTGATGTGCGTTTTTACGTTTTCCGAAAGCAAGCCGATAAGCGCGGGCTGCATTGATCAGACGTTGGTTATTGTCAGGCGTTGTTTTGAGATGGCTGAATGCCTTGAGCGTCTGATTCTGTTCAAGGTGTTGGTTCAATTTCTGTTCCGCAGCTTGAACCCGGTATTCTCCTTGCTGATACTGCTGTTCCAGATCGCCCATCCAGGCTTTCTGGTCTGCCAGACTCAGTATGTGAGGCGCGAAATTGAGCAGTTCATTATCCGACTCGTATTGCTCGATTTCTTTGCGTAATCGTTTGGTCTCTGCTTTCACCTCAAGCAGTTTTCCTTCGACCTGTTTTAGTTCCCGTTCATAGTTATGCAGTAAGGCTACCCCCTCTTCTGGAAATTGATGCACAACGGGAAGTTGCTTCAATTTCTGTCGTAAGGTTTGTGCTTCCTGCCAGGGTCGCCAGGCCCGATCCAGAAAACGATGTCCCCGGATCTGATATTGCAGGCCTGCTTTGCGTTTTTTGAGACTGTCCGATTCGGCCCGTAACTCCTGTAATTCACGGGACAGATTGAAAAAACGCTGTGCCTGCTGTTCCAGACCAGCGAGTTCCTGATTCACGCGGTCAAGTTGCTGATACAGCTCGACCAGTTTTCCGGTTTTGCCGTCAGGACTCAAGAGTTTTTCCCGTGATTGGCTGAGACGACTGGAAGCATCGAGGATCGCCTGACCTTCCGGCCCCAGCGAGAGACCATAAATATGCTGGGCAACCTGGTCACCGTGCAGTGTGCTTAGTTCCTGTAGTTCATTTAAGCCGATGGCGAATACATTTTCGTAAACACTTTCATTCACGCCCGCATGCAGTGATGTCAGCAGGTCCTGACTCGAAACGCCGCGCGATTCTTCCTGGACTGAAAAAGTTCCTCTGCTCTGGGCATTGGTCTGTCGACGGATTTCATAGTGCTGACCGTTATGCTGAATATCCAGCAGAGCCGACCAGGGGATCGAATCTGAGACACGAGAATGTTCTCGGATTTCCTCTGGTTGAAAACCATAGAGAATGCCGCGAATCATTCGCATCAAAGTGGATTTGCCGGTTTCATTAGGGCCGTAAAATACATTGATGCCTGCCTTCAGGGGAGCAAGATTCAGGTCGTTCCAGTTTCCAAATTGGTCGACGTGGATTCTGGTTATTTTCATGAGTGAACTTCCTCATCCGACGTAATATTGAGCCAGCTCTGTCCATTGCTGATGGCTGAATTGAAGACGGTTTGCTCATCCAGTTGTTCTGTTAACAAACTAAGACGCTGATGCCAGACTCGATCTAGCTGAGCAGTGTGTGTGAGTAATTGTTTGAGCGGTAGTTCTGTTTCTGTCTTAAATGCATCAAGTTGTTGCTGATAGAGCAGAATCAGGTCAGATTGTTTGCGGAGGGCATGCGCGTCAATCTCCTGAAGATAAAAAGAGGGTTCAATCAATACGGGCAGCTGATCTTTCATTTCGATTGCCAGTTCGACACTCAAGCCTCGCTGATTCTTGAAACTTCTCAGCGTATCGAACAGTTCGCCTGCCCCTTTGATTTTCCAACGCACCATCCATAGTTTTTCATGACGGGCCGGTTTATGAGCAAGAAGAGCTTCATTCATCAGCTGCTTGAGTTGGATTCGATTCGTTTCGAGATCCAGATTCAGTTCGATGACCAGCCAACGTACGACGGCGACTTTCAACAGGCGATGTACCACTGGAGCTTCAGGTTCGACAGTGACCAGCGTTACTCCGGCCTGTTTTTGTTCGTCAAAATTGAGTCCCTGCGCTGTCCCCGGATGATGGGCTATTCCGGGTTGCATTTCGAATGTATGTCGCTGAGTTCCTTTACACAGTGCCAGGTAGTCTACGGCGACTTCATCGATCTCATCCGGCTGCCAGTCGAGAGGAAAAAATTCGCCTGAAAGCGTCGGAGGGACAGATTGATTTGTCTTCGTTGACTGTGGCGTAGATCCCGTTGGCAAGCTGGCGGAAATGCAGCCAATCGTAAGTGCGCGTTGATCGTGCTTGTTGAACAGCTGATTGCGTTGATTCAATTTTAAGGGCTGTTGTTTTTTGTAGTGCGAGGCCCCCAGAATCTGAAGTGTCGCCACAGTTTCTTCTTCACGCATGATATCGAGTATGTCATGATCCTGTGGAGAGAGAAACGTAATATTGCCGGGCCAGTGGTATTGTAAATCCCAGGCACTGAGTGGATCGTGCTGGCCGGGAATGATAAAGACCTGGATATTTTCAGACGCCAGTTGCTGGAACCCGTCGATCAGCGCAATCCGGGCGCGAATACTGTAGTCCTCATCGATAAAGGTATTCCCTGTCAGTAGCAGAAAGTCGATTTCATGTTCCAGGCACGCTTTGATGATCTCTTCGAAGGTGGTTAAGGTGCAATCTTCGAGACTGGTCTGCGATGCTTTGGAAACCGCGCCGACCCCCTGAGGCTGGTGGTCGAGGCGCAGATTACTGGCGTGGATGAACCGTGTAGGTACGAATGGCATGGCAGACTCCCTTCCGCCGCACGACCTGCTTGTGTGGTATTCCGCATGACGACACTGGATGCAGGAGGCAGGTATGCTTTTAAGAAAAATAAATTCGAGTGGAAGTGTACTTCACTCTGCAGTTTATGAAAAGTCGATTCCGCAGAAAATGTGGCCCTGATCTGGCAGGAATGCAGAGATACTGGAGCGCGCGAGCAGAAGCAACATCGGTGATGCAGGCCGGAAAACAGGCAGTTAGTTTCCTAACCACGAAGGGATATCCGGGTCGTGGTAGGTATCCAGTAAGGCGTGGGAGACCGTAGAGACTAATTCCTGCCGTTTGAAAGGCTTCGACAGAACTTCATAGGCATTGGCGGCACTGGCGTCCTGTCGTAATTCATCGGTGGCGTCCGCGGTAATCAGAATGCAGGGTAGAATGGCATTAATCTGCTTGATGATGCGGACTGCTTCCAGGCCTGTCAGAACGTCCATGTGCATGTCGAGCAAAACAATATCGACTCGGATATGCTCTACGAGTTCGATTGCTTCTTCACCCGATTCTGCTTCAAACAGCTTGAAATAAGGGGCAAAAAGCTCTTTGAGTACATTACGGAATCCGGCGTCGTCATCGGCGATGAGCAATTGATAGGGAGTCTGAGATCTGGCAATAACCATGATTTATTTCACCAATTAATCCGGAAGTTCAACTGCATCAGCGGAAATCTAAGCTAAGCCTAGCCCAAAATTCAAACCATGCAAATATCGATCGAACAGGATTAGGATAAGCAAATCAGATACCATTAGCGAATTTAAATTGGTGTATGACTGTAAGTGGTTATTTTGGAAGTGGTTAGGTTGGTGATGTCGGGGTGTGGATTTTCTTTCTGACCGGAATCTGCAATTTTTCTGTACAAACAAACGCATTTCCTCTGTCAAATAGGCAGTAACCCGCGACATGACTGAGAGGATCCTGGATCTGGCGACAAAAAATCGGGCCCCAGGCTATGCAGAATGTTCTTTGAATTTGCTGCGTGGATGCGGACCGAAGCTTTCTTCTGCAATCAGCTCAGAATCTGGTGCGTTTGTGAATTGATTCTGAGCATTTTTTTCTCGTCGCGGTGAACTACTCGGGGACATTTGTGAGAAGAAGTCAATTAACGCAGCATCGTATTGTTGAGGCTCTGTGAAGCGGCCGGCATTATGGATGGCCTGCGGAATAGAACAGACTCTGGTCTGTGAAGCACGTATTTCTTTTGTGATCAGGTCTGTCATTTGCGGAATGACACTTCGATCATTTTCTCCCACAAGAAACAGCAGATTTTTTTTCTTCAGAGATTTGAGGAGAGTTTTCAGATTTACGTAATGGCAGCCCTGACTGCTTTGCGAATACCAGATCATGATCCGAAAAGCCCGGATGACCTCCCAGGTTGGGACTAACTGAATAAACATGCGTGGTAAGAATCGTGCTCCCCAGCGAATGGCATGATCCAGGAAGAGTTGCTCGTTTACGAATGCTCCTTCACAGGCAACAAACTGAATATTGGAAGATTGCGCAGTCACAGCCAATGCTGCACCCGCACCGCGGCTCATGCCCAGAAGTCCGATGGGAAGTTGAGCCCATTCGGATTGATTCTGAATATAACGAATGGCTGCTTTGACATCGTGGATTTCATGATCGGATAACCAATGGATCGATTTGTACGCAGGATCGCTGTCGCTTTCGCCGTGATTCCGAAAGTCAAATGAGAACACTGCGAAACCGGCGTTGAGCAAGCCGCGGCATTGGAACAGGGCAATTTCCCCCGTTGACTTAAAGGGATGGCAAAAAAGAATCAGGCCTTGCGGGTCACAATTTTCCGGCGTGGCGATAAAGCCATGTAATGTCAATTCATTGCACGTCGGAAAGGAAACTTGCTCAATCCGGATGGTTTCATCTTTGTCAGGAAGCTGGTCTAGCGTTCCGATCAGATTGAAACGGTCTGGCATGGGAGAAAAGAGCACGGGAAACGCAGCGCGCATAATGCAATATTGTACGACCAGTTCTATTAGAATCGCGATCAAAATACACCAAAGCAACCAACTCACAGTCTTCTCTCCATGGTGGTGATCTCACTTGCCTGGCCACTGGGCAAGCTCCGCTTGTCTACCGGCGATGTTGTCCCGTGAATAATATAATCTATATTCAAGGCAGATTGAGGCGACTGATCGGTGATGATCCTGCCACAATGTAGTCAGTTTCAGCTTGAGCGTTGCTATCAATTTATTTGGTTGGGGTATTTTTGACCAACAACAAGAAGTATTAGTCTTTAAATTCTGAGAAAATCAGTGAAATATTCTGACCGCCAAAACCAAAGCTGTTTGAGAGCGCCGATGTCACTTTCGTCTGGCGTGCTTCATTCGGAATGTAATCCAGGTCACAATCCGGGTCGGGTGTTTCATAGTTGATTGTGGGAGGAACAACATTATCGCGAATAGACATCAGGCAGGTGATTGCTTCGACGCTGCCTGCTGCGGCTATCAAATGCCCCATCATACTCTTGATGCTGGAAACAGGAACTTTATAGGCATGTTCTCCTAATGCTCCCTTGATCGCTCTGGTCTCTACTTTATCGTTCACAGCGGTACTGGTTCCGTGTGCATTGATGTAGTGAATATCTTCCGGATTGAGGTTCGCATGGCCCATGGCCATTTTGATGCATTTGATGGCACCGCGTCCTTCGGGATGAATGTCGGTAACACGATAAGCGTCTGCACTGGAACCGTAGCCGACGAGTTCTCCGTAAATCCGGGCACCGCGTTTCTGAGCTCGTCCCAGTTCTTCCAGAATCATCATGCCGGCTCCTTCTCCGAGGACAAATCCGTCCCGGTTACGGTCGAAGGGGCGAGAGGCTTTGGCAGGATCATCGTTATGAGTGGAAAGCGCTGTCAGCAGGCTGAAGCCAGTGACGCCAAACGGATGGATCATACTGTGCGCACCGCCTGAAAGCATGATGTCTACATCACCGCGACGAATCAGCTCAGATGCTTCGCCAATTGCCTGGCTGGAGGCAGCACAGGCGGTCAGACAGTTGAGGTTCGGTCCCTGTGCATTAAACAGGCTGGCCAGATGGCCGGCGGGCATGTTCGGTTCCTGCTCAAGTTCGAAACGCGGGTTGAGCTGTTCCAGTCCGACTTTGGTAAACTTTTCCAGATCGACGTGACCATCGTTTTGTGCCTGCGCGATGATCTTCATGAAGGTGTAAAAGTCTTGTTGCCCTTCGCCGGCACCCAGGTAAACACCGAACAGGGCAGGATCAAAATCGCCGTCCATGATGCCGGAATCTTTGACAGCTTGTGTCGCCGCACCGATGGCATAACGAATATTGCGTCCGGAATGTTCAAAGCGGTCTACGTTGTCGACATAATCTTCCAGACGGAAGTCCTGTACTTCGGCGGCGAACCGGGTGGGAAAATTCGAGGCATCAAAATGAGTGATGTTGGAAATTCCGCATTTGGACTCCTGGAGTGCTTTCCAGGTATCTTCCACAGTTTTCCCCAAAGGAGTAATAGCGCCTATTCCAGTAATGACAACACGGCGGTTCATAGCTTCAAATTCTAGTTTTTAAATTGAATTTTGTAACAGCAGGCAAATCACAATGTTGTTTGACCCAGCCAGAAATGGTTTGCTGCCAGATAATCTATTCGTAATTCGAATAGTAGAATTATTATTGTAGTCAATTTAGAATCAAGGCCTCCATACCAAAGGTCCCAAAAATGGATGACTCAGGCCTGATCTTCACCGGTTCCCGCTTTCCCGACATCTAGAATTCCCAGCAGATTCATCGAAAAAACAAAGTTTTTCTGGTTGATCGCTCCGAATTCCGAATTACTTTGATCGAGGTGGACAAATATGATGCTGCCTTCTGCAACCAGGCGATCCCCCACCATAGCTGTGACATCGACGGCACCACCTTCTTCACCGGCATTGGTGATTTTTGCTGTGTAAATCAGTTGGTCTCCCGGGCAGGCCCAGCTGTGAAAGGTCATCTGCGGGACTTTGGCCAGAATCACAACATGCTCAAAATCATTGATTTCGCCCAGTAGAATGCCACCGGTTTGCGCCAGGCCTTCTATCATCAGGGACCCCGGCATTACCGGGAAACCGGGAAAGTGATCATGCAAATGTTCTTCAGCAAGCGTGACATTTTTCACGCTTTTTGCATAAGAACCACTTTCGAATTCAATAAAGCGATCTATCCAGAACCATCGCATTTTGATGAACCTTTGAGTTGCTGACTTGAAGCACGGGTTAATCCAGCGGATTAAGCTATTGATCGCGGTCTGTATCAAAAAAAATCTGACAAAGACGCACAGCCCACAACCGCGAGCTGTGCTTCCTGATGTCAGTCGGTTTGATCAGATGATTACCGATTAGGCAAGACGCGATTCCAGGAAGTTGACCAGCATATCGACGGTAAACAGATCCTGCATATTTTCTACTTTGGGATCGTTCACAAATGAATCGACGTCTGCGTGGGGCATCTTGACGCGTAATTCTGCGATGCCTGCTTCAGTGAAAACACCATCTTTGACAAAACCGGAACCCGAAGAAGCAATATTTTCGGGGAACAGTTCACCGCGTGGAATTTTGATATCGAAGGCTTTTTCCAGCCGGAATGCGATGTCAAGAAAGTCAATAGATTCGGCACCGAGGTCACCCATCAGAGTGGCCTCAGGCACGACTTCGTCATCGTCCAGTCCGAGAGCGTCCACCAGTGTTTCACGAACGGAATCGAAGATTTCATCTCTAGTTGGCATCTGTAATTACTCCTTGGTTCGACCAGGTGGTCGATTAGTCCCGCCGACCCAGCCTGATTTAAAAAACTATTCGGCGGGAAGAATAGTTTTGACGGTTCTCGTTAACGATAAGCTGAATTGACCCAATTCGCAGTATATCGCTAACACAAAATATTTCTTCCGAAAACGGCAACGAGCTGCTTCGGTTTGACGTAAATTAAATTCCACCCAAAGTTAATCCGCCATCGACAGCCAGTGTCTGGCCGGTAATGTAGGATGCTTCTTCACATGCGAAAAACAGTACCGCATTGGCAATGTCTTCCGGAAGGCCCAGACGACGGGCGGGGATATGTTTTTTGATCTGATCGCCGGCTGCATTCCGCACGTCGACAGTCATATCCGTTTCAATAAATCCGGGAGCAACCGCATTGACGGTAATGCCCCGTTTTGCCAGTTCTGTCGCCATGCAGCGGGTAAAACCAATGATTCCCCCTTTACTGGCGGCATAGTTCGATTGCCCGGAATTTCCAAAGTGAGCAGCGACACTCGACATATTAATAATGCGCCCATAACGCTTTGACATCATAGGGCGGGTCACTGCCTGACTGAAGTTGAATACACTGGTCAGGTTGGTATCAATCACAGCCTGCCAGTCTTCTGAAGTCATTGTTGCCAGCAGTCCGTCACGAATGATGCCGGCATTATTGACCAGAATGTCAATCTTTTCCCACTTTTCAATGACCTGGTTGACGGCCGCATCAGCTTCTGTTTTGTTAGCGACATCTGCTTGAATGGCAATCGCCTCGCAATTCTGGTCTGCGAGTTCTTTTACCATTTGTTCGGCAGCTTTCGCACTGGAGCGGTACACAAAAGCAACCTTTGCCCCTTCACGGGCCAGGGCCTGCACGACGGCTTTACCAATACCGCGGCTGCCGCCGGTTACCAACGCTACTCTTCCATCCAGTTTCATTCTTATCCCTAACTAGTTATTTAAATTGGTCGTGATTACTTTGACAGAATCCGAGCAGGCAGGCAAACCCAAATTCAGGAGCCTGTTTGCTTGTTGGGGTTCCAAAGTTGCCCAAACTGTGACTGCAGATGTTTGATCCGCTCTGCATCATTCTCCGCCATGGAGGGGGTGTTATCCCGCAGGTTAAATTGTTCCAGGACGATGCGGCCACTGACAGCAGTTTCGCCTTCCACTTCGCTGGAAGCTTTTAACGTACACAGATTCCCGTCCCATTTTTGAATGCTCAGGAAGACTCGAAGTTGTTTCCCCGGAGTAACGAAACTATTAAAGCGAATGGCTTTGGTTTGTTTCAATAGAACCGTGCTATACTGAAAATCATTTGTATAACGCATCAACCACGCGCCGGCTTGCACGATTGATTCCACCATTAATACACCCGGCATGACGGCAAAGCCGGGGAAATGGTCCTGTAAGTATTCTTCTGCCAGAGAAAGATTTTTGATAGCCGTAATCGACTTACCTTTCTCCAGCTCCAAAATTTGATCGACGAGCGAAAATCGCATGCCTGTATTATCTCGCTACCTGTCAGGGAAGGGTAGTAATCGGGTAAACCGGGAGAGCAGAAGCGTGTCTGCTGATGAGACTCACGAAATTTACTGTGATTGTCAAACCGGTTTAAATATAGAAACCCCTATCGATGATCGAACCGACAAAACTTCATTCGATTCTTAAGAGTCATAGGAAACGAGGCAGTATAATTCCCTGATACCCGTTTCTCAAGCTAGTTGCTTGCCAGACAATCCTGAAATCCCATGAAATTTTAACGTTTTGCAGGCCAGTGTTGTAAGTGATATATTTGTAATGGCTTACGGTCTATGGTGGCCCTGTTTCCAAGTCCGTGTTTGTATACTTCTGAGGCGTCTCATTTCTCAATCGTGTCGTTCTTTCAAAAAAAGAACCTAAGTTTTTTGACCATAACCTTTTAGTGAACTAGGTTTTGGATGGTGTAATACCGGTATCTGGCTACCGGTGACTATATTGACCAATCGAGATTTTGTTTTTGATTAAATAGGTTTAAGCAAATGACTATATTACTGGATACCGAACCAAAGATTGTTTCTAACGAAATTCCTGCTACAGAGATGTTGCCTTCTTCATTGCAATTGAAGCGGGCAGAACCGATCTCATTCCGTCAATGTCGGAATGGCTCTGGTTGTTCGTTAAAAGTCCGGAAGCCTGATCACGATTGTTCCTGGAATCGTATTCTTACAAAAGTGCAGTCAAGCACACCACAAACCACTAAGGCTCCCGCCCGGGTTCAGCAGCAGGAAACAAAATCTTACGACCGTCGGGAGTTTCCTCGCCACTCCAGTGAAGCGATTGTGCTTGCCTTTGGTAAGGATGAACCAGGCCTTTCCGGGGAAGGGAATCAGCCCGGCGATAAAGGTTATGCGATCAATATCAGCCAGAACGGGATCTCATTTGCTTCTCGGTCGCAATATAACCTGAGAGATGAACTGCAGCTGCAGGTGGAAGATCGACGGGTGGAATTTACCCTCAATATGACGGCTTCGGTTGTACGTGCCACTCCATTGGACGACGAATTCTGGCGCATTGACTGCAAGCTGGTTACTCCATTAAGCGATCAGCAGGTCGCGCACTTAAAAGAGCACGTTCCTTCCTGTTATGCAGGATAATACGTCCTACATCCCCTGTGGTGGGACGCCCAGTGATTTTCCGCCATCAATGCGAAGTGCAGTGCCGGTAACCATTACAGCGTCTTTGCTTGCCAGATAGCAAATTGCAGACGCGACTTCCTGGGGTTTGATCATTCTCCTGTGAGCGGCGGCAATCGGGCTGGCGCGAATCATCAATTGGGTGAGCTCTTCCGGGTCTGCTGCCTTGGCGAGATCGTCATTCATCATGCCGGTTTCTCCGACAGGCCCGGGGCAGACACAATTCACGCGGATATTGTCTTTGCCGTGGCAGAGACCCAGGCTCTCGGTAAGGGCTACAACGGCGTGTTTGCTGATTGAGTACACGGGATCATGCGTGCGGGGGAGCAGGCCCGCATTACTGGCCGTATTGACGATGGCCCCACCTCCTGTTGCCATCATATACTTGATTGCGTGCTTACAGCCAAAAAATGTGCCTTTGAGATTGGTGTCTATGCAGGCGTCCCATTCCGACTCGCTGACCTGATGAATCGGCTTGACTAATCCGATGCCGGCATTGTTGACCAGAATATCAATTTTGCCATATTTGCTGATGGCCTGTTCGATCAAAGCCTGTACTTCGGATTCCCGACGCACATCGCACTCCACTTCCACGATTCCCAGTCGGGAGAACGTTTCCCTGTTTTCTTCGAGATGTTTTACATCGCCGGCAAAAACATGGGCACTTGCTTCGGCCATCATGATGGCGGTGGCACGCCCGATTCCATTGCTCCCGCCTGTGATAACGGCGACCTGGTCCTGGAAATTGTAGCTATTTGTCATGGTTCCCGGTTCCGGCTGAAAAAAGGAGAAAATCTGTGTTCGTGTGTTCCGTGTTTCTGGTTTTGGCAGTCTTAAGTCTGCCGATTCGCCAATATTGTGATTACAGCGAGGTGGAGATATGTCTATAAAGTGTATCGTAAAAATGGTTTATGGGAATTATTCCGGTTGAGGTGTTTCACAGGTTACATCAGAAATGATTGATGTCACATGCGAAAATGTGTATAATCAAGTAGTGTATTCTAAGGTAATTGGTATAAAATATTGATATTATTCAGAGTCAGTTCGAACGTTTTGGACTTTCAGGAAGTTAATACAGTAGCGAGGCAATCTTCTTTTCGCAATTTGTCTGGGAGAGGGTTGTCGATAGAGTGTAGAGCAGGGCCTTTATCCTGCATTATTCAATAAAGTGGAGAATCAGAAAATGCGTCGTTTTTCTAAACAACTCAGTGTTGTTTCTGCTTTGGTAATTTGTGCCGGTTCCCTGGTGTCCATCGCGGATGCTGCGCCTCCGGAAAGCAGAGCGAAGTCATTTTCTACCGGATCGTTTGATCCTTTTGTCGACTATATCAACGGACAGATTCGTCAGGGCTGGGAAGACAATGAAGTAGAAGCGTCTCCCGTTGCTTCCGATGAGGAGTGGCTGCGTCGTGTGTACCTGGACATCATCGGTCAAATTCCTTCCGGCGAAACGGTGGAAAAATTTGTCAAGAATTCTGATACCGCCAAACGGTCTAAGGTCATTGATGAACTGCTGGAAGATCCTGCTTACGTTCATAATTTTACTAATGTGTGGACCAACCTGCTGATCGGCCGCAATACTCCGCGCCGTGTCAGTCGTAACGGGATGCAGAAATTTCTGAGGGAAGCATTTGCAAAAAATCGTCCCTGGGACGAAATCGTTCAGAATCTGGTGACTGCAGAAGGACATTTTGAAGAGAATGGTGCCGTCAATTATCTGTTGGCACAAATGCAGGATAACGATGAAGCAGTCCAGGTGACGGCGGCAACCACCCGTTTGTTCTTAGGCATACAGGTGCAATGTACGCAGTGTCATAATCACCCGTTTAATGACTGGAAGCAGAATCAGTTCTGGGAATACAACAGCTTCTTTCGCCAGATGCGACGGATTAACCACCGTAAGACTGACCCTAAAACAGGGCGTCAGGTGGACGATTATTCCGAAGTCGTATCGACGGGATTTAACGGTCCTGTCTATTTTGAAAAACGTTCAGGGCTGATGCAGGTCGCCTATCCGATTTTCGAAGATGTGAAAGTTGATCCGGAAGGGAGCGTCGAACGCCGCAAGGAATTTTCCAAATTGATCGTTCAGGGAGAAAAACCTCTGATTGCACAGGCAATCGTAAACCGGATGTGGGGCTATTTCATCGGCTACGGTTTTACCCGTCCTGTTGATGATATGGGGCCACATAATCCTGCATCTCATCCGGAATTATTAAACAAAATGGCCGAAGAACTGGTCAAGAAAAAATACGACCTCAAGCAACTGGCCCGCTGGATCTGTAATAGTGAAGCATACAACTTGACCAGCCAGTTTGGCCGCAAGAATGAAATTGACAGTCCTGAGCGAGGGGAAACCCCTCTCTTCTCGCATATGTATGTGAAAAACATGACGGCTGAGCAGCTCTACGATTCCTTAATTGTTGCCACGAGTGCTCACAAGTCGGGTCAGTCCAACTTTGAGCGGGCTGAAGAGCAGCGGCGTCAGTGGATGCGTCAATTTATGGTCGCATTTGATAATGATTCAGGCGATGATTCCACTACGTTTAACGGAACAATCCCACAGGCGCTGATGATGATGAATGGCGAGTTGACTAAGAATGCCATCAGTGCCGATAGCGGGAGTTACCTGAATCAACTGTTATTGGAGAAGGGGAACGATCAGGCAAAAATCAAGAAAATGTTTTTGTCCACACTGAGCCGTTTTCCCGATCGTCGTGAGTCAATCAGCGCCCAGAAACTGATTGGCAGTTCACCGAATAAACTGGCCGCGTATCAGGACCTCTACTGGGCATTACTCAACTCGAATGAGTTTGTGTTCAACCATTAAAATTGAAACAGCGTTTTGCATAGAAATATCAACAAACAACTTTTTTATTACATTAGAATCAAAAGAGGGCATTCGTTATGACTATTCTCAATCCTTACGGAATGACGCGTCGACACTTCATGCAGCATGTGGCCGGTGCAGCGACCGCGATTCCTACGATGCACTTCCTGTCTCATCTGGAAGCGAATGCCAGCCAGGTTAAAAAACAGCAAAAAGCCTGTATCCTGATTTGGATGGCCGGTGGCCCGCCTTCGATTGATATCTGGGACCTGAAACCTGGTTCCAAGAATGGGGGAGAGTTCAAGCCGATCAGCACCAAAGGCGATATGCAGATTTCCGAGCATATGCCCAAGACTGCTCAAGTGATGGGCGACCTGTCACTGATTCGTTCCATGAGCACTCGCGAAGCCGATCATGCCCGTGGTACTTATTACATGCATTCCGCTTATGTTCCTAACCCGACTGTGGTTCACCCCACGTTCGGTTCGGTCGTCAGCTATGAATTAGGTTCTCGCCGCAAAGAACTGGATATTCCTTCTTTCATCTCGGTTGGTGGCAGTCGGGGGAGTGCCGGGTTCTTGGGAATGTCTCATTCTCCGTTTGTTGTTTCCAGCAATGGAACAATACAGAATGCAGAAATTAACATGACAGAACAACAGCGGTTGGGTCAACGGCTCGACATGCTGCAGGTTCTGGAATCCGGATTCATTAATTCCAAACGAGGTGAATCTGCCAATTCTCACAAGGACATCTATAAGAAAGCTGTTAACCTGATGACTTCCAAGCAAATGGAAGCATTCAAAGTAGATCAGGAACCGGCGGCCTTAAAAGAAGCTTATGGAACCGGTAGTTTCGGTCAGGGATTATTGCTGGCCCGACGTCTGGTTGAAGTTGGCGTGCCATTTATCGAAGTTTCCGCTTCGGTCGGAAGCTGGGACTTACATCAAGGGGTCTTTGATTCGTTGAAGAATCAGAATCTGCCTCAGTTGGATAAAGGGATCTCTGCACTTGTCACAGACTTAAAACAGCGTGCGATGCTGGACGACGTGACCATTGTCTGTATGGGCGAATTCGGTCGAACACCACGCATCAACCAGAATGTGGGCCGTGATCACTGGGCTGCCAGCTGGACTGCCATGATTGGTGGTGGCGGACTTAAGAATGGTCAGGCGATTGGTAAAACAGACAGTGATGGTATCGGTATCGAAGGCAAGAGTTATCTGCCAGGGGATCTGTGGGCTACGGTTTCACACTCATTGGGGATTCCTCTGGATATCGTACATACATCAAAACGCGGTCGTCCCATGAAGCTGGCCAATGGTGGAACTCCAATCAAAGAGTTGATTGGCTGATTTTAAATCAGTCGAGGAGATCCATGAATCCACAAAACAGCGGATGCTCGAAAGCGGGTTTCCGCTGTTTTCAATATTGGTCGAAAAAATAAGCTTGAGCAAATCTACTTTGATGTAACGAATTGGAAATACTTTGACAAGTTCGACCAATCAACCTGTTTTCCCGGATACAGAATCTGAGCAGGGACGCGAATTCATTGGGTTATTTACCAAATGTCAGAGACGCGTATATTTATATATTCTTTCCATGATTCCACATCCGCTGGAAGCAGAGGAGATTCTGCAAAACACAAATCTGATCATCTGGAAAAAAGCACAGCAGTTTGAACCAGGCACTAATTTCTTTGCCTGGGCGTGTCAAATTGCACATTACGAGATATTGAAATATCGGAAAAAACGGAGCCGTGATAAGCATCAATTCAGCGACGATTTTGTTTCGCAAGTCGCTGAAGCGGTCAATGAAAATCAGGAGATTTTCGAACTACGCCGTAATGCGTTAACTTACTGTCTCGGTAAATTGCGAAAGAAAGACCTTGAGTTGATCCAGAGGCGTTATCAGGCAAGCAATCAGGGCAAGGATCTTGCCGATGAACTGGGGCGACCGGCAAACTCTGTTTATCAGTCTTTAGGTCGCGTAAGACGTACTTTATTCGAGTGTATTAATCGTTATATCACATCAGAGTCCTATAGTCATGAGTAAGAAAGAAGTGGAATTAGCCGAGCTTTCTTTGCTTATGGAAGCATTGTGCGAAGAGCGTCTCTCAACAGTAGAGAAAATGCGTCTGGAAGAAATTGTGCTTTCAGATCCAGATGCGATGCAGTTCTATCTGAATTACTCTCATCTGCATGGGACATTATATTGGGATCAGGGAATGGGTTCCGATGCGATGATCCCAATCGCGATCCCTGTTTCAGAAACGGAATTACCGGAACACCTTGAAAAGCCTGCGATCACGCGCAGAAAACGATGGGGTGTGGGACTAGTTACAGCCTGCGGATTGTTGTTTTTCGTTTTCGTATTAAATTCGTTGATGAAAAAGAACGAAGTTCCGAATCTGGTCGAAAAACGGGTGGAGCAGAATGAGACGCCTGATAACAATTCTCATGGTATTCCAGAGAATCATGTGGCCGTCCAATTAAATCAGACTCGTACTCTTCAGATTGAGCCTGCAAAGCATCCCATGCTGCAAGCTCCGAATGGGGATACCATCGCAGCCAGCGAAAATCGTCCGTTGATTGCCATCAGGCCGCAGCAGTTAGCGCCAGTAGAGAATTTACCCTCAGATGCTTCTGATGAAGCTGTTGTATCATTTATCAATCACCGCATCGAGGATGGCTGGAAAGCAGCCAACATGACGCCTTCGTCTTTTGCCACGGATGAAGAGTGGGTCAGGCGTGCGTACCTTGATGTGATCGGCCGAATTCCCACCGCTTCAGAAGCAGAACAGTTTTTGGCTTCCAGCCAGACCGGCAAGCATCAGCGGCTGATTAAAAAACTGACAGAAGATCCCACTTATGTCACAAACTGGTCGACAATCTGGACCCGATTATTAATCGGTCGTTCGACTTCCCGTGAGATCAACCGACAGGCTTTGCAGGATTTTCTGGTTCAAAGTTTTGCGGAAAACCGTCCCTGGAGCGAGATGGTTTACGATCTGGTTTCTGCAGAAGGCGATTCGGAAACCAATGGCGCAACCAACTTTCTGTTGGCGCACCTGAATAACGAAGCAGTACCCGCGACCGCGATTACAACACGGTTGTTTCTGGGAACTCAGATTCAATGCACACAATGCCATAATCACCCTTTTAATGATGCCACGCAAAGTCAGTTCTGGGAAATCAACAGTTTTTTCAAGCAGACAAAAGTGGTTCGCAGTCAGAAAATGGGAGAAGGCAGTAAGCGGCAGGCTCCGAAGTTAGAGTTAGTCTCGGTTTCCAAGGGGGGGACGACATTTTACGAAACACGACAAGGCCTGATGCAGCCCGCCTATCCTAAATATGCGGGAATCAAAGTGTCCGATGATGCTGGCGTGAACCGACGTCAGGAGCTGGCACGATTAATGACTTCAGGCAAAACGGATCAGTTGGCTCGAGCGATGGTGAATCGCATGTGGGCCCATTTCTTCGGTTATGGATTTACCAGACCCATCGACGACATGGGTTATCATAATTCACCCACACATCCTGAGTTACTGGATCAGTTAGCCCGTCAATTCATTGACAGCGGGTATGACATCAAACAACTCATTCAGTGGATTTGTCTGTCTGATGCCTATCGACTCAGCAGCCGTTTTGCTGAGGATAATGTGTCAGACAATCCTGATGACGGCAGTACCCCTAACTTCAGTCGTATGTACGTCAAGCAGATGACGGCAGAGCAGCTTTATGATTCCCTGCTGGTAACAGCGAATCCCGCACAGATTGTTACTAATTATTCCACTGCCTGGGACAAAATGCAGAAACGCGATCAATGGTTGCAGCAGTTTGTTTATACTCATGAAAATGAGGAAAATGACGAAACGACAACCTTTGATGGTACGATCACACAGGCATTGTTAATGATGAACGGCCCACTGGTGAAGCATAGTCTTGATTATCAGCAGGACGAGACCATTTTGGCACAGGCTCTGAAAGAACGCAGCCCTGATACCAGAATTAAAAAGCTGAGTCTGGCCGCTTTGACGCGTTATCCCACTTCGCGCGAGTTGTCAGAACTCAAGCGTCTGGTTAAGGACCGCACCAGGTATCTGACGACCCGCAATGTTCCTCTGCAGACGGCCATCCAGCAAAGCTATCAGGACATTTATTGGGCTTACCTCAATTCCAATGAATTTATTCTGATTCACTGATTGGCAGACTCATATATTCAGTCTGTTATTTCACCGCTTGTGAATTCATCATCGAGTTGCTATAGGTAATCTCATTCAATCGTTTATCCGCTAGCCTGTGTCCAGGTTGATGGTAGACTCTCCAGACACATTCGATCGAGTGTAATAGCATGGGGGGCGCTATGGATAAATGGGACGCACTTTAGCATACTTAGCAGAGGATTTCGATGGCCGATCGCCTGTTCAATAAGATTGCTGTAATCACCGGTGCCAGCAGTGGTATTGGCCGTTCTATTGCTGAGTTTTATTTGAATGAAGGCGCTAAGGTTGTGGTCTTTTCCAGAAGGAGCGAACCTCTGGAAGAACTGGAAGCTCGTTTTCCTGCACGCACTCTGGTTGTCGATGGTGACGTGACGAACGCTGCAGATCTTAGAAGACTGGTTGAAGCGACCGAGCGGCGGTTTGGTCGTGTGGATATTTTGGTTCCGAATGCTGGCATGGCGCGTGTGATTCCTCTTGAACAATCCTCGCGCGAAGCCATCAATGAAACGTTTGATGTGAATTTTCACGGCGCATTGCAGACGGTTCGCACGTTTTTGCCACATTTGAACCATGGTTCTGCCATCATCTTTATCACAACATTTCTGACTCAAGTTGGTTTTCCGGGACTGGCGGCCTACTCTGCTTCGAAAGCGGCTTTGAAATCGTTAGCACAGACTCTGGCAGCAGAGTTGGGACCTCGCGGCATACGCGTGAATTCGATTGCCCCTGGACCGATTGCAACTCCGCTCTGGGATCAAGTGGGACTGAACGCCGATCAACTCAAAAACGTGGCCGAGAATATCACCAGTCGATTAATCCCTCAAGCATTTGGTAAACCGGAAGACATTGCGGAAGTCGCCGTCTTTTTAGCTTCAGATGCGGCCCAGAATATTTATGGCCAGGAAATCGTTGTCGATGGTGGTTACACAATCGGTTAGCCCTGTAGAGCAGGTGTGTTGTGACATCGCGACAGCGCTGGGGATGGGGTCAGTAATCAGTGAGGACAGACCGCTGCGGTTTCGTGGGAGAAGTTCCAGTTTAACCGTGCCTGTAGATTTTAATGTGAAAGGCTGCGGGCAGAGCAACAAACTTGAGTCTGCAAACTGGTGTTCAAAGTCGAAACCGTTCCGTTTAACTTCGAACGAAATTATTTGACTCTGTGGCACGGTCGAGAAACGCACTCAGGGTTTTTTCCTGCTTTTGTGTCAGCAACACACGTAGTTCGCATCCGGTGGTATATTTTCCGGAGGGTTCCTGCTCCTGCCAGATGACTTTTGCCGTCGAATTGAAGAGGTGTTTTCCTGCGTTATGGACTTCAACCAGAAGTGATTCCCCAATAACAAGCGGTATATCGACGAGAATTCGGATTCCATTCGATGAAACATCAGAAAGCATTCCATTCAATGGTTCGCGGCTGGAATCGCTGCCTGATTGCAATAAACTGACTTCGGTTGTTGCTTTGATTCGTTGATAATCGCGTCGCTCATCTCCGGAACGTCGGCTTGTCGATCTTCTACGGTCAGTCATGAGCGCTACCTGCTGCCTGTATTCATGGAGCGATGCTAAGAATTTTTTCAGCGTCAAAGGGGTACGAAGAGAGACACTCTCTGCAGGACAAATATAGATCAGTATTCGGGGTGGCGCGTGAGAGAATTCCCGAAAATCAGCAGATTCCGTAAGGCGGTCCGTCTGTATCAGTTTTGCGGCTTAAACAGAGGTATGATCTCATTCAGATTATCCTGTTCACACAGAAGTATGACAGTGTCTCCCGCTTGAATCTGGTCGTCGGCACCGGGAACCCGGACACAATCTTCCTTGACAACAGCAGCGATCAGGGCTTGTTTTAATTTGAGGTCTTTCAATCGCGCTTGAGTGATCGGTGCATTTTTGCGAACTTCCAGTTCCAGAATTGCCGAATTGCCTCCCCCAATTTCTGAATGGCTGATAATGGGGCCCGACTGCACCATTCCCATTATCTGGCGGGTAATGACTTCCCGAGGACTGACCGCAACATCAATTCCCAGTTTCTCCAGCACATTGGCATAATCGGGCCGCCGCACGATACTCATGATACGGTTTGCTCCAAGTTCCCTGGCTTCCACACCACAGACAATGTTGTCTTCATCCCGACCCGTTGCTGCGATAAATACATCCGCTTTGCCCACGCGGGCTTCTTCCATTTCTGTTCGACGTGTCGCATCGGCGTGGAGAATGGTGGTCGCATCAAGATGTCTGGAGAGAAATTCGCACCGGATGGGGTCAGATTCCAGAATCGTGACAGAGTATTCTTTTTTCTGCAAAATGCGTGCGAGGTTAAAACCGATATTCCCGCCACCAGCGATAATCACGCGAAATTTCACAGCCCGTTTATGCTGAAACAGGCGGTGAACTTTATCAATGTTTTCCTGCGTTCCGATCAAAGTTACGATTTGTCCGGCTTTGATAACATTGTCAGCGCCTGCAATCGAAGTATTCACACCGTCTGAAATTAGACCGACACGGACACCACTGGGAAGCTTCAGGTTTCGCAACAGCATTCCGTCGGCGGTGACCCCCGATTGTACATCGAGCACCTGAATCACCACTTCACCTCTCGCAAAATTTTCGACTGCGAACAAACCGGGCTCACCGATCTCCTTGGCAAGTTCGAGAGCCGTCAAATGTTCAAGGCTCAGCAAGCGGTCGATGTTGAAGTGCCGTTGATAGTCGAATGTACTCAGATTCAAGTAGGCATGGTTAAATACACGTGCTACGCAACGACGCGCTCCCATTGCTTTGGCAAGGCTCGCACCAACCATGTTGACTTCATCCTGACTGGTCACTGCCAGACAGAGGTCAGCTCCCAGAACGCCCGCCTGAAATAAGATCGCTGAATCACAGGCAGAACCGCAGATCGTTTGGACATCGACCCGTTCTTCGACCTGTTCCAGGGCACTTCGTGATTTATCAATGATGGTTACATTGTGCTGCTCGGCACAGAGTGTATCGGCGACAAATGTGCCAACCGTACCTGCACCCATAATTACGATATTCATAGTTGACTCAATAAAAAGCTGCTGAGAGGTTGGTTGCGTGACTCAAATCATTAACTGCTTGCGCTGCGATAGCTGTTTAATGACCATTTGAAGATATAACGTGAAATCAATAATAAGGCCAGCGTGATAGAAACTGATACGAAAGTAATCCACGATGGCTCTAATGCCTTTGACAGCAATAGTCGTGCGGGAACGGTAACTACAAGCAAGATGGGGATTACATACGAAAAAGCAAAGCGGATCACCTCACCTGTCGGCGAGCCGCTGTAAATGCTACTGGGATAACGGGCAAATACGGTGATGTAAAACCAGAAATCATAAAGCCCCTGATTGCGTCCAAACCAGATACTGCTGCTGGCTAAGGCTATCATCAGACTGTAAAAGAACGCAACGCCCACCGCCAGCAGGAGGCAATACATCAAGATCTGAACTGTTCCCTGAAAACAGATAATAAAAAGCGGAAACCACTGCCCTGATTGGATCAGGTTTTGAATTACAGACATTGCCTGTTCAAATAGTGTTACATTAAAGAGAGCATAGAATAAGAGCCCCCCTGCAAGTATGACCTGATTCAACATTGCCAGATTGACTTTTTCAAATGAGACCAGGAACTGGGTATCAATCGGCTTTAACAGAACAAAATCAAGATTCCCACTTCGAATCAATTCACTGAAATTAGCACAGTTGGGCATGAAGAATGTCTCAACAATCGCGTTGATTAACATCCCTGTCGCCATGAAGGCAAAATAATCATCCCGCGACCAGTCATTAATGGAATTGACATTTCGGTAAATGATATCAAACAGAATTAATTGCGCAGCAAACCAGAATCCGCGCGTGACAATGGTAATCAGCAGATTACCGCGAAACGTCATTTCGCGAATCAGGGAATTTTGCAGGAAGGTCATCCAGACACGCCCGTATTGAGGCCGGGTGGAACTTGCCATTTTATGAAACTCTTTCTGCACGGAAGCGGAATCTCCTGATTGTATTATTCGGTTCAATATGTCTCTGTATTTTATTCAATTTCACTTGTATTGTCTGCTCTGACTGCCCAATCAGTAAACTAAACAGATTGTTACCAGTAACTTATTTAGAATGAATGGTTTATGAAGAATCTTCCTGTGATGCGACTTGCGAAAAAAAATCGGCCCTCTCCCGAAATGTGATGTAAAAACCGCTCTGTATTTCCAATGTAAAAAAGCTTCTCCTCTATTTGGCGGGTAGACTTGAAATACGTGACTGGTTTCCTGATTTGCTGAAGCTGAGGTGTAACAAATGAACTCTGATTGTTTTTTCTCGATAAGGTCTCTCAAAATCTGCCGTATGGTTGTCCTGGCAGTTTTTATCAATTTTACAGGAGCGCACCAGTTCGCACGAGCTCAGAATGATCCGTTTGCTTCAAGTACTGAACAGTCTGAGATGACACCTCAAGAACAGGAAGCAGCGGCACTGGAATTATTAAAAGGGGTGGAAAGACTGGTTCTTTCGCAACAGAAACGAGTCGCGAAAAAAGTGATTCGACTCTATCCCAAGTCGGAATCAGCGAAGGTCGCTAAGTTGCTTCTGGAGGAATACGATCGGTTCAGTCAGTTGAAGTTAGAGGAAGAAAAAGCAGATGCCGATTGGCTCAATCAAGTTCGAGACCACTGGTTTCGCGAGCATAATCCTCTCCATAACTCCAGTTACTTTACGGTACTCGAAGGTACTGAGAAATCTGCGACGAAGATTATCAATCAATCAAAAACGCCTGTATTATATGAATTAAAAGGCCCTTCCATGCCATGGAATGGTCCGTTCCGCCTGCGGGTCGGCGAATCTCATGAATTCTATTATTCAGCCCAGGTTCGATTTTTTTCCGATCAGGGAGTTGTCGTAAAGCATCTGCTGCCAGGCCAGACACTTCAGTTAAACGAAAAAAACACACTACATATCAACCAATAAACTGAAAACCTTTCAATAATTTGTGAATTGACTTATATAATACAGGGTTCGTTCTCATTCCTTCTACTTGTGTTTTTATATCACAAGTCATTATGTGATAAGTATATAGATAAATGTAAACGTGTTGGTTTTAAACGGCAATTCAAAAACCAAATTCGCCTTTTCGCTTCTTACTCATCTCGCTATACTCCGGCCACTTGTCTTCTTCACATCATGTGAATTTTCCTCTCTCACTGTTCAGACCTTCTGATCCTCTCAATCTTTCAATACGCCTCAGCGTTTTTCTGCTGGGGTTCGCAATAGGAGCCTCACTGGTGAGGTTATTTATTTCATCTCTACTTCGACTGTCACTTTTAGGGATCCTGTTATGCGCTCATAGCGGATACGTAAAAGCACAACAGTTTAGACAGCAGGATGCCAGCGCGAAACCATTTATGGCGCCATCGCCATATGGTGGCAGCCAGAGCGATCGTCACCAACCAGCCAGCCCTGCACAGGTTTATCTGGAACAGCAATACTCCAGTCAACAGCCAAACCCGGTGCATCTGGGAATGCCTTTGCATCAGGCAGAATCAATTCAGAGAACCGGCTGGAAACAGGACATTTCACAAAGCTTACCTCCCCTTTATTCTCAGAACACGGCTCAACTGCGAGGCAAGTCTGATCAGATACGTCAGATGAATTCGACACAGATAGATTATCCTTCCACGTTTGAATCCTTTTCGGAGAATTCCGACTATCCCGGTTTTGAAAGCATGTCAGGGAATGAGAGTAACTATACCGAGTCGATCGAAGAGATGTGTGCGGGCAACTGCTGGGGCTGGACCGTTTTGCCCACAGACCTGCTGTACACATCATATTTAGCAGGTCCCAAAGAGTCGAGAATGGCGTTTGCCGTGCTGAATGAAAAAGACATTGGCTGGCAAATGGAACTGGAAGCAGGAGCGCGAGTCGGAATTTTACGCTATGGCTCATTAAACGATAATGTTCTGGAAGGATGGCAGCTTGATGTCGAAGGAGCCGGTCCACCTCGTTTGAATATTGAAGAAGAACTCGATCTGGATGCCGCTGATTTTCGAGTTGGTGTCCCACTTACCTGGAGACGCGGACAATATCAGGCAAAGTTTGCTTACTATCATACCAGTGCCCACGCAGGCGATGAGTATATCAAACGCAATCCCACCTTCCAAAGGATCAATTACGTACGCGACGCGTTTGTGCTGGGTGGCGGATATTTCCTCGATCCGGATTTACGTCTTTATGGCGAAATCGGATATGCATTCAACACCGACGGCGGTGCACAGCCCTGGGAATTGCAATTCGGTGCGGAGTTCAGTCCGGCAGATCATTCTGGAATTCGTGGCGCCCCTTTCTGGGCTGTGAATGGTTATTTACGCGAAGAAGTAAACTGGGGCGGAAATGTCAATATCATGGTTGGCTGGCAGTGGCGTGGCGACCGAAATAACCATCTGTTCCGAATCGGGCTTCAATATCTCGACGGAAAAACCATGCAATATGCATTTTTTCGGAATTCCGAACGAATGGTGGGATTTGGTACCTGGTATGACTTCTAACCAACTCGCGATCTCTACAAACTCTGCTATAATACCAGTTTGCTATCTATTTTAAGTAAACCGTTGTTGTGGAGCAAACAGATCTGATGGCGGGAGGCAAGGTATATTTAGTTGGTGCAGGTCCCGGTGATCCCGGTTTAATCACTATCAAAGGGATTGAATGTCTGAAGCAGGCTGATCTGATTCTGTACGACGGTCTCGTCAATCCTTTGCTCCTGCATCATGTTTCTTCTGAAGTAGAACGCACATGCCGCGTTTCTGACGGTTGCAAAAACCGACGGATTCTGCAGCAGGATGAAATCAATCAGCGATTGATCGCAGCCGCCCGGGAAGGGAAAACGGTTGTTCGACTGAAGGGGGGAGACCCTTTTATTTTCGGCCGTGGTAGTGAAGAAGCAGTTGCCCTCCGAAACGCAGGGATCGATTTTGAAGTGGTCCCCGGGATCACCGCGGCAACGGCCGCCGCTGGTTACGCCGGAATCTCTGTCACACATCGTGCCTATGCGTCTGCCGTTGCGCTGATCACAGGGCATGAAGATCCTGAAAAAGCAGATTCTGCACTGGATTATGAAGTGCTGGCGAAGTTTCCCGGAACACTCGTATTTTATATGGGTTTGCACAAACTTGAACACATTGTGACTTCATTAATTCAGGCGGGAAAATCAGGAGCGACGCCAGCTGCTGTCATCAGTCGCGGGACAACGCCTTTTCAGAAAACGGTACAATGTCCCCTCGCCGATTTGCCGGAGTCTGTTCGACAGGCGAATTTGGTTGCGCCTTCTTTAATTGTGATTGGTGAATGTGTCTCCCTGCGTGATCAAATCGCCTGGTTTGAAAACAAGCCTTTGTTCGGGCTACGGATCGGTATTACACGGCCCTGGGAACAATCGGAGACAGAAACCAAACTTGCGCTCAAGCTGGGAGCACAGCCCATTCTGTTACCAACGATTGAAATCAGCGCGCCCACCGACTGGAAACCCGTTGATGATGCGATTTCGCGGCTGGATGAATATCAATGGTTAATCTTTACAAGTGCGAATGGCGTTCAATATTTCCTGAATCGGCTATGGGAGACCGGGTTTGATGCAAGAAAATTATCTCATTTGAAAATAGCCACAATCGGTCCCTCTACAGCCGAAGCTTTACATGCTTATCATCTTCGCGCTGATTTAATCCCCGCTCAATATCGAGCAGAGGAACTGGCTGCAGTACTGAAGCCCCTTGTCGGCCAGCAGAAAATTCTCTGGGCGGGAGCCAATCGGGGACGTGAAGTCTTGCAGACGGAATTAGCGGAGGTCTCCGCGATCGTGGATAAAATCGTGGTTTATGAGAATCACGATGTGGCCGTCTGGGATGCAGAAAGCATCGATCTGCTGGAGTCAGGAGAAGTGGACTGGATCGGTCTGAGCAGTCCTTCCATTGCCCGGAATTTTGAGCATCTGTTAACAGAGAAAGCACGTGAGCAGATCGGGAAAAAGATCAAGCTGGCCAGTATCAGCCCCGTTACAACTCAGGCGGCAACCGAAGTCGGATTAAAGATCAACGCCGAAGCGGAAGAATATCATTGGGAAGGTGTTTTTGCTGCAATTATGAAACAGGAGTCCTCGACCTGACCGCAGGAAGGCCTCCCCTGGGGGCGTTAAATCGGACAAAAAGGTTGCTGTTGACCTGAATTCAAAGATCGGCGATATTTACCAGCCAAAATGAGAGGGTGAGGGATTTGCCGGACAGAAACTGCTGTCGTTCGGACTTTTCAAGCCCTTATTTGATAGTGTTTTACAAATATTGATCTCATTGTTAAGCCAGGGAAGGCTATTCTGATGCGATTATTAAAGCGTGGATTAACGTATCTGACGATTGCCGGTTATGTCGGATTATTGATGTTTGGCATTTTCTGCCATACCTTTACCTATCGAACGGGCAGTCATCCCACCATGTATTACATTGTGTGGGATATGTTTTGTGGCTGGTCCGCTTATTCGATCCGCACCCATATTATTGGTGAAGGGGTCAGCGGGAAATATTATGAGTTATCACCGGGGCCGTGGGGAGATTACAAACCTTACGGCGATCTGGGACGGCGCCATTATGACACAACCGGTGATGCCTGGTTGAGAATGGCCATGAATACGCTCGACAAAACTGAACATGAGCCGATGCTCCGCATTTTATGTATCGAGGAAGCCTGGTGCAAGAAATATAACCTGCCCGATGCTGTTTGGGATCAGCGTTATGAACAGCCGAAAGATTTTAAAAATTATTATCGGTTGCGAAAAGTCATTACCCCTGAAGGGGTGGTTGCACAAACGTATGTGCCCTGGCTTACAAGGCAGCGCCATTTACAGATCAACGACAATCCCCGACTGATTGCTGACATGAGCCGCGGGCGTCCATTTTTTGCAGCAACGGTTGGCAGTCGGATTGAATACGAGGGACCGCAACATGACCCGGATGTTCCGGTTCACTTAGCATCGCCTGTAGGAAATTAGGGTTCAAGTGCTTTTAAAGTTCGCAATTTTAGCCCCATACATTCCGTTTTTGAGTTGCAATATCAATCAGGATTTCAAGCATGGATGCCAAAGCAGTGATTCCAGCACAAACTAATTCGATTCGTGACCGCTTCCATCGATTCTTTTTCGCGGAAGAAGTTCCATACGGACTGGCAATCGTGCGTATGCTGGTTCCACTCGTTTTATTTGGAACGGTATGGACGCGATGGCCGCATTCCAGAGAGTTGTTTTCTACTGATGGGGCGCCTGCTCCGTTGGCGGATATTTTTCGATACTACGACTTCCTGCCGATTCTTTCGGGAACAGTCGCCGTTGGTCTGTTTGCTGCTTTGGGATTTTTTCTGATCTGCAGCAGTATCGGCTGGATGACCCGGTTTTCAATAATTGCTTCCGTGGTACTTTATACCTATTTCTGTTTCATGGACAGCATCAGTATGGCGACGAAGTATTCTGCAATCGCTACGCACGTCCTGTTTTTGCTTTCCCTTTCAAACTGTGGTGCCATCTGGTCAGTTGACAGCTGGTTGAAAGGGAGACAGGAGAATCAATCCTTACCGCGATATACAAACCGCGAATTACCTCGTTTCGAGATCTGGCCGCAGAGGCTGATTCAGATTCTGATCGCAGTCGTATATTTTGGAGCTGCCATTACAAAGCTGCATACGCCCGGGTATCTCGAAGGAGATCAGATCAGCTACTGGGCGATGTCACGATATAATAATCCTCATCCCCTGGGCGAATATCTTACACTGTATCCTATTTTCTTATCAGTCATGTCTTATGTCGCCATGGTCTGGGAAATTGCTTTTATATTTGTGATCTGGCGAAAGTGGGGACGGATTATCGGGTTGGCGATGGGAACAGCATTTCATATTGGAACGTTTTTTTCACTGGGTCTCTACATTTTTCCGATGATTTCAATCTCGATTTATTTTTGCTTTCTCACGGAACAGGATGTCCAATGGTTATCGGCCCGAGTGCGCCGACTCTACCGTAAAGGGGGCTGGCTGAAGCAGTACTCTGGTACACTCCGATCGGTCGTTGAGAGATATCGTCCTCAACCAGTTGCCGCCTGGAAGTCGCCGGTTGCGTGGTCGACAGGCATCATTGCTGTTTTATTTCTCAGTATTTATGTGGAATATCAGCAGGACTTATATGGTCTCAGACGTGCTGAAGGGCGGATGACTTTGCATGAAGTCGATTCCCAATTTGTGGATGAAATGCTGGCTCCAGAACAGGTGCTGAGAGAAAAAGACAAGTTTCTTTCTGTGGACCTGGGAACCCAAATGGTGGGTGGGTGGATAACAAATCGTAAATCCGATTTTATGGTGGGAGATATGATGCTGGTGCAATGTAGTCTCAATCCGCCGCACGAGGATATCTGGGTCGATTGTCACTTCTGTGAAGAGAACGGACGAATCGTCTATCGGATTGGAAACATTATTCCTCGAGAGAATTTACGAAACACGTTTCAATTCTATCTTGAGGATATTCTGGAACCTGGGAATTACTATGTTTCCATCAAATCCAAAGGAAAAGAAGTATTGCGACGTTCAATCACTTTGCATCCCAAGCTGTCAGCGGTTGCCAATTAATCGAGCCCGATTCTTCAGTTCCCCTGGTAATACCGAAGGCGTATTTGAGCTCCTCGCATTCATTCAGTGATTCTGAATTCTGATGTTGCCTTGCCGTCTCTACATGGCTGGCCAGGACCGATCGCATTTCTAGAGCGCAACACATTTAACCATAGCGTCTCTCGTTCTATGATACTCAGTCCAAATGGCTCTGGAGACGCTACAGTAAATCTGGACACAGGCTAGTGAGCTGTCGTTGTATTTGTCGGCAGCAATGTGTCCGGTCGCTTTCAATGCCTTGACCCGAAAAACTTAGCGGATGCATGGCATACTCGCAAAGCATTGAATTGATGTTCCGGGATCGATCAAATTGTGACAGCCTTGAGAAATGGGCAGTCTGAAGCAGAACTACCTCAATCTTCGTTCGAGAACAGTCCTTCAAACGTCTTATTATCGCAGGCGAGATGTATTTGAGCGTCCCGACAATGAAAGCTGATTCGTAGAAATTTTCATTTTTTTCGCAATTTCCCTAGTCTCACTTACGTCCAATCTTTCAGACCACGAGCGAAAAAAACTATACTGGCTTCTGTAAACCCTGAATTTAACGCTTTTTACGCGATTGCCCTGTTTGCTGTCTGTTCACACCAGATGGCGCGGGAACTGAATAATGTACAAAAGGTGGATAATATGCGACATCTGAGATTCACACCTCGTTTCTTCCTTTTTTCATTGATGGCCTGCTTTTTGTTGGGGGGGCCCCAATATCTGGTGGCACAGCCGCCGGTTGATGCAGGTAAACCTGTTGTGGTAGAGCAGGATCAAACGGCAGAAAATCAGGACGATTGGGATCGGCTAATCTATATCCCCTTCAAAAATATTAAGGATGTGTTCAACAAGTCCGACGCGACCATTTTCATGCCTTATCTGGAGTATCTGAAACTCTGGTCGCAGGCGGCTGGGATCAATCCTGACGGTGGGATTCACTTTCCGGTCAAAGCCGTTGTGACAAATTCGTCTTATACCGGAACGATTGAAGAGAATGTCGTCCGCATCAACTGTAACCTGACGGTACAGGTGATGGGAGATCCCTGGGTGGAAGTTCCCCTGCGATTTGGTAAGGCCGCCATTGGAAAGGTTACCTCCGGAAAGTCGAAAGTCTTTTTGCGGGGAACCGGCAACGGAACTTATGCATTGCTGCTCTCAGAGAAAGGGGAGCATCAGGTGCAGATTGAATTGTTAACACGTGTGAAAAATTCCCCTGAGGGACGCAGCTTCCAGTTTGAATGTCCGACGGTCGGGATCACGACTCTGGAATTGACGATTCCGGAAGCGGATCAGACTGTGAAAATCACTCCGCAGCTGGTGCGTCTGCCTGTCGAATCTCCTAAAACATCCACCTTGATCAAATCGACTTTGGGTGCGACTGATCAAATCACGGTCCTCTGGTATCCCCGTGAAAGCACGAAACCGGAAATGGACTTATTGGCGAGCGTTGAGAATTCCACATTGGTTTCTATTCGGGACGGCCTGATCCATACACAGACATCATTGAAATATGATGTGCTGCGAGGCGATATGCAGAGTGCGCGGATTGCCGTTCCACTCAATGATCGTATTCTGGATCTTGCTTCCACAAATACAAAAATTAAAAGCTGGAAAGTCGAGAAAGCGGCTGGCAGGCAGGTCATCTCAGTTGAGTTTCTCAATAAGCTGCAAAATGGTGCCTTGATTGAAGTGCATACGGAAAAAGAAATCCCGGAAGAAGCATTCGAGATATTGGGTTTGTCAGACACAGCCACGAATGGCATTCATGCACTGGATGTCATCAGGGAAAGCGGCCAGATTGCCATTATTCCCGGAGAAAGTATGACGTTTTCAGTTACCAGTTCAGAGGGGGTCACGCGTAGTGAAGAGGCAGGCATGCCTGCGAGTATCCAAAGACCCAATGCCGTTTATTACCGATTCTTCAACCCCACAGCGAAGCTGCAAATCAGCGTTCAGCCGCTGGAACCACGCATTTTTGTCGCTCAGCTGACTGAGTGCTTTTTCGGCGAAGATGAAATTAAACTCGGCGCTCAACTCGATTATGATATTCAGCGGGCTGGCATTTTTTCACTGCAATTGAAAGTTCCTGATCAACTTATGATCGACTCTGTCAATGTCGCTGGCTTGAAAGAATACAATTTTGATAAGCAGTCTCGGCTGTTAACAATTTCATTGCTGCAAAAGTATCAGGGGAAATTAAAACTGCAGATTCGCGCTCATCAGGATTTCAATCAGGGGGAGCAGGAATCAAAGATCAGTGTTCCTTTACTGGAACCGACAAACGTCGAACGGGAAACCGGTCAGATTGCCATTTATGCGCCGGAATCGATGGAGCTGATTATCAGCAATCCGGACGTGATTGGTGCGCAACCTGCGACGAATACTCAGCGGTCACAGCCTGCCGGCAATATGTCGTTGGCTTCACTTTGGGATTACAATCGTCGCCCGGTCACGATTCCGGTTCAGATTCGGATTAAGCCAACACGGCTTGTCGCAGATGTCGCCACCAGTGTTGATGTGAAGGAACAGATTGCAGAGGTCACCAGCAGGATTGATTATCAGGTGCAATATGCGGGCATTGATACGTTTCGCTTTGCTGTGCCGGAAGCGATTGCCGACCTGATCCAGATTCGTTCCCTGTCAGCAGCACCGGCTCCCTCAATCAAGCAGAAAAGTCGTTCAGAAAATGCGGTCGAAGGCTGGGTGGTCTGGACCGTAACTACACAGCGGAACGTGCAAGGCCCTTATTCGATTGAAGTCCGTTATGACATCACGCCGGGAATGCTGACTTCCGCAGTAATACCTGCCGAGAACGAAGAAGCCGGGAAAGAAGCAGGCGACAAGGAAGAAGCGAAAGCAGACAGCAAAAAGAAAGCCGCCTCTGAAAGCGAAACAGAACAATTGTCGCTGAAGAATATCCCATTGCAGCCCTTGAAAGTGCTTGGACTGGAAAAAACGGATGACAATCAACGCTCGCGGGATGTTCCGTTATCGAGAGTTTATGGGGAAATATCCGTACGGAAATCAAAAACCCTTTCAGTCTCCACATCTCAATTGGACGAGTTGCTGGATTCGATTGATATTCGTGAATTGAAGTTATTGCCCCAGGAAGGATTTTTAGCCTACCGGTATTTTAACCAGCCGGTCACTCTTGAGCTCGCATCCACGCGACACAAAATTCAGGAAGTTGTTGAGACGATTATTCTGAAGTCTCTGGTGGAAGTCGTGGTGAGCAAAGAAGGGCGTTCGACATATCGGTGTCGTTATTTGATGAAATCGAGTGAGCGCCAGCAGTTAAAGGTGGCACTGCCGGAAGGAATGGAGCCGTTAAGCGTCACCGTGGCCGGACAACCTGTCCCTCTGGAAAAAGATGATCAAAGCCAAGGTGAAGAAGGCTGGTCAACATACTTCATTAATGTGGCCCGCGATCAGTCTTCGGATCAATCTTTCCTGATCAGCCTGTTATTTACGAAAGCGGTTCCTCGGATCACAGATTCAACAGGAGGAAACCTGAGGCTGCCACTGCCTCGCTTTGGAGGGACCAAAGGTGAAAACGTGGTTGTGCAACAATTAAAGACGGCGATCTGGGTGCCAGAGCAGTATGCGCTGGTCAGCGTCTCGGATGATTTTGAACCCGAGCATCAACCTTATTTTGCTGGGATTGTTCCCAAACGTGGAGGCATTCAGGCTTCTGGGACCGAATTTGATTCCTGGATTGGTACGTCTGGTGGTTCTTTGATCGATTTCCCGACGGAAGGCCGCACCTTTACTTATACGCGTTTAGGCGACAGTAGCGAAATCAGTGTTTCCTGGTGGAAAATCTCCTTTTACACCTGGATCTTGAGCGGCTCGTTGGTCCTGATTGCCGGGGTGATGCGAAACAGGTCCTGGCAAAACAAGGTCAGTGTTCTGATCTTTCTGGTATTCATCCTTGCCATGTTCGCTTTGACGAATGCAAATATAATTCTCAATGGCGTTTATGCCGCCCGTTTTGGGATTCTCACGATGCTGGGGTTGTGGATCTTGTACGCATTCTCGGGGCTACGTTCCGGGCATTCAAAATCCCGTTCAACGGGCGATTCACTGGATTCCAAACTTACCGTAAGTGGTTCATCTACTGCTGTGATTCCGCCGCCGGGTATTTTTGATGAGTTCCTGAAAAATCAATCCGGTAAAAAATAGACAAGAGACACGCTGTGGTGCCTGCCTTTGTAATCACGGGCATCGTTAATGAGAGATGATCAAAGACTAACTGTGAGCGACTAAATCCAATGAGGTTCGCCATGATTCTGAATACAACAAGTTCTCGCGGGTTCGCAACAACTGACCAGCCGCCAAATATTCATCGAAAAAATTTGCCGAGTTGGTCCGTGTGTCTGATGAGCTGCTTTCTCTGCCTGAGTTCAATTGTTGAACAGCCCGCCCTGGCGCAAAAGTCGGTTGCCAAAGATAGTGTCCCCGCACCAGATCTGAAAAAATGGCCTAAAACCGCCGTTTATATTCCCGTGGATGAGTTGGATGCCTTACTCACACGCGACCGCAGCGGTGTGTTATTGCCGCGTGCTCAGTTTGAGGCTTTGAAAAAACAGGCGAAAGTGAACTCTGGCGGCGTTGAACTTCCCCAGTCAAATATTGTGATTCATGATGCAACCTATCAGACAAAGGTCTCCGATCATCAGTTATTAATCGAAGCTATCATTTCCTTTCGACAGTTCAAACAGCAACTGACTGTGATGAATCTGCCTTTGAACGGGTTGGCGGTAGAATCGGCGAATCTGGATCAACGTCCGGCGATGATTGCCCGTTCCTCAGGGAAAACTGCGATGTTGCAGTTATTCAGTCAGCAACCGGGCGAGCATCAACTCGTGCTGCAGTTGTCAGCACCCCTGAATACCGTAGGCAGCGATCAGGTTTCGCAGTTTCAACTTCTGCCTGAGATTGCCAGTCGATTCAAAATAGAAATTCCCTCAAATCAGCATCTCATCGTGAATGATTTGAAAGTGAAATCGTCTGCTTCCGAAAACAAAAAAATAATTTATGAATTTCCCATTGGTGGTGATGGACTGGTTAGCCTGAAAATCACAGAGCAGGCTCGGCAACAGTCGAATGATTCTCTGATCTTTGCCCGCACCGCGATAGGCGTTTCGGTCAGTCCGGGAAAAGTTGCCTGGCAGGCCCAGTCGGCGCTGAATATTTTCGGTCAACCGCTGGATCGAATTGTGCTGAGCGTTCCTCAATCACTGGAAATCGTCAGTGTGGAATCTACGGGCTTGGAATCCTGGGTATTAAACGACAGTATGCAGGATCGAAACAGAACTGAGATCACCCTGAATTATCGGCAACCCATTGAAGGGGAGCGACAAATTGTCTGTCGCGGCGTGATGACAACCGAGACGGATCAAGCCTGGAAAGTTCCTGACCTCTACATCGAAAAGATAAACTCGCACGTTGGTTCTGTCTTGATTCGCTATCCGCTGGGCGTCCGTTTGCAGGTCGAAAAGACGGACGGTGTCAGGCGGCAGGCTCTTGAAAATACACCCATAAGTAAAGGCGCTCCCGAACGAGCTATCGTCAGTCCCGGGTTGGATTATGATTTCTGGCAGCAGAAGTTCGGAATTACTCTGGTGACGCAGGAAAAACGATCTGAAGTGCAGATGGCGGCGTCGATGGTTGTGGACATTAACGAGCAGGGTATGGATTTGCAACTGATGACGACTGTAGAAAGTCTGTTTGCACCGCTGTTTGAATTTCAGATGAAAGTGCCCGCCGAGTGGACCATTCTGGGAGCAACGCTTCAAGATCAGAACGTCGACTGGAAAGAATCCTCAAGAGAAGCGGGCAGCAAGTTGATTCGACTTACTTTCCCCAAAGCACTGCCCGCCAATACAGAAGCAAAAGTCATCGTGGTGGCCCATCGAGATCTGGAAAACTGGCCTCCCGACGCGGACAGCTTGTTGCTGGAACTCCCTAAAATCGAATTGCCCCAGGCGAAAATTCTGGAGGGGTCCCTTGTCATTAATGCCGACAGTGACTGGGACCTGGTTCCCAGCGGGTTGACGAATCTGGAACCGATGCAGGAACGACTGCCTCAGATGCGCTTCGGATATCAATATCAGGACAATAACTACTCAGGCAGTCTGACCGTTTCCCGCAAGCCACTGCTGTTAGCCGCGCATCATTTACAGTATGTAAAACTGGATCAGACGACTCTGTTTTCTCATTTCGAAGCGACTCTGAATGTGGAGCGGGGCAGTTATCGAACACTCATGGTCGCACTTCCGGAAAGCGCAGGGACGGATCTTCAGTTTCGCCTGCTGGAAACGACGGGCAAAATTATCGAACAGGTGGCCGCCGAACCGCAGAATGAAGTACGCGTCTGGACATTGAAAATGGATCGACGTTTGAGCGGAAAACAGATCCTGGCTGTGACGGTAGAACGGCCTCGAAAAGTGGGAGAGACGGTCAAGATTCCTCAATTGCAGATTATGTCTGCAGATCGTCAGTATGGCGAAGTGGCCTTCGAAGCCGAAGGGGATCAGCGGTTAAAAATTCAAGCGACCGGCTTGCGCGGTCAGTCGCTGACAACAATCGATGCCGCCGAACTGCAATTGCCGGTGGCATATCAGCCACGCGAACGCATTGTGGCCGCCTACCGGTTTGTGGGAGTCGGGCATCAGATTCAGGCTGAAGAAACCCGTTTTGATCAGACAGCGGTACCGACGGCGATTGCCCGTCAACTGTTTCTGAAAAGTGTACTGGGGCACGCAGGCGAAGTCCAAAACGAAGCGACACTTCTGTTTTCGGCGGTTGGTGTTCAATCCCTGCAGGTCGTATTACCTGATCAGGCACAATTGCTGTCTGCGCTTGTGAATGATAATCCGGTTGAAGTTCGCAATACAGGTCAGGCTTTCATCATTCCCATTTCGTCTGACGGTCAATCTGACGGCAGTCATTCATTAAAATTGTTGTATGATGCAAACCGGGCTCCCGTGCATCAGGCACGACAATTCACGCAAACGCCTCCACAGGTAGCCGTTGTGGATGGGACGGGACAAATTCAACCATTGAAAATTCTGAATCAGGCATGGTCGGTTCTGTACCCGAATCAGTTTTTAATTACGGGGAGTTCCGGAGATTTTGTACCCGACAGACCATTAGCGCGTCCCGGTATGATCGAAAATGTGCGCCAGCACCTTTCCGTACTTCCGTTCCGAGATATTCTGGGGAGAGCGTTTATTGTTTTCTTTGTTTCCATTGCAATTCTGATTTGCACCTACTGTTTCCGCAGAGGGGGGCTCCCTGGCGTGATTACGCTGATTGCAGGCTTCTGTGTTTTATTGCTGATGATTCCATTGATACTGCCTGCAGTACAGCAGTCTCGCGAAGCATTCGATCGTTCCAGTTCGTTGAATTTGCTCGAACAGCAGGAACTGGCCTTGTCCAATTATCATAATGGAATGGATGAAAACTCAAACCGAGGATATTTTGGGTTAGGTGTTAACGACATGCCTTCTGAAGAAATGGCGAATCGCACACCGGCAGCACCTCAAACGGAATTTAGTGTAGAACCTGCTGCTAAGCCAGAAACTGTGAATCTTCCCTCATTAGCAGAAAGAGATGAGTACAGAACACAACCTGTTTTAGATCATATGGTAACAGATATGAAAAATAAACGGTTAATCACAAAATCTAAAAGACGAATTGAAGGTGGTGAGGTGTTTGAACGGGGAGGGCAGGGGGGCCCTCGTATCACGGTGACCAAAACTGGTGAGTCTGCGAAAAAGGAAATGGCTGATCAATTCGCCGAACCGCTGCCTGCCAGAGCATTGGGGGGGCGTTTGTCGGTCGTAGCTCCTTTGCCGGAGCCGGAAGGTTTTCGTTCGCTGGCATTTCAATATTATGGTGAACCGCAGCAAAAACCTTTGGCGCTGGTTGTTTCACTGCAGCAGACAAAGAGCAGTCATAGAATATTCATCGCAGTAATTGCCGGCATGCTCTGGCTGTGTTGGCTGCTACGCGGGATGTCCTGTTTGAGAAAACTGTTGGTGATTCTGGTCGGGATGCTGTTTCCTGTCGCCTGCAGTGCACTGTTTCCCGTCAGATTTCAAGAAGTTCTGGATGGCCTCTTTTTTGGATCGATCCTGACAGCGGTGATCTGGGGATTGGACTGGTTTGTACGACATCTTCGATCGGAAATCAAAGCGTTACATTGTGCAGCGGCTAAAAAGAAAGCCACGATTGCATTACTGATTCTGCTGGGAACTTTGATGAGTAATCCGGCGGCTGGTTTCGCCCAAAAGCAGCCCGTGGTAGAACCACGCCCGCCTCAGGATCTGGTCGTCCCCTATGAAGCAGGCACAGATCCTCTCAGTTCACAACGGATCTTTCTGTCACGCGACGATTTTAAGAAGCTCTGGAATGCAGCACATCCCGATCAGCCTGTGGACCAGTCAACCGCATCCGTTGGGGCAGTCAGCCAGGCGCTGTATGCGGCTCGAATTAAACCAGGGGCAGAAGCTGGCCAGGCCGTTGTGCACGTGACGGGCCGTCTGGTGATTCACACGGTTGGCAAGCAACCTGTCACACTCCCTTTGCCGTTGGGAGCAGCCGCGATCAGCAGTGCGCTATTGGATGGAAAATCAGCAACGTTGTTGACGTATCCGCAGAATAAACTCAGCGCGACTAAAGCGGTCGCAGAGCATTTTTATTCCATTGTGATACCCAAACCGGGTTTGCATCTGCTGGACCTGGAATTCGATCTTCCTGCCCAGCAGACCGGAGGAACCGCAGGCAGTTTTCGCATCGACCTGCAGGCGGTTGCCAGCGGACGATTGACTCTGGAACTTCCCGCTCAGGATTCGCAAATCAGTGTCACAGGCACCAGAGCCTCTTATCGCAAGCAGACAGTCGCAGAGAAAACAGTTCTTGAACTCCCCATCGATCAGGGGGGCGATATTCAAATCGCCTGGCGACTGGCAGAAGCGCGAGGCGCCATTCAGGGGATCGTGCAATGTCAGTCCACACAAGCGACGATCATTCAGGATGCGGGTCTGGAACTGCAGAGCACGCATCAATACCGCATCCGGCAAGGGGAAATTAATCAGGCCATTTTACAAATATCAGAAGGATTACGCATCCAGTCGGTCACTGGCCCCGATGTCGGGGGCTGGGAAATTGTAGGTATGGGTGAAGCACGCCGCATCAAGATATTCTTGCGACGGGATATTAAAGATGTGACCGGCGTGAATATAGTCGCCTTTCAGCCGTTATTGATTGGCAAACAGTCCCGTTCTATCAATCTTCCCCAGATCGTGCCTGAGAATATCACAAATGAAACCGGGACCATCGGCGTGTATGCAGAGTCCTATTTTCAAATTCGACCCGAAGAAATTGCGGGGGCGATTCAAATTGATTCGCGACAATTTCAGAATCCTGCTACGTCTTCGCCACTATTGAAAATTGCTGGTCAGACTTTGAACCCGCAATGGGCATATCGTTTTTCCCGCCGCCCTTTGTCATTTCGTTTTACTGTGACCCGCAGACAGGCGGATAAGCAGGCGATCGCCGAACATGCGGTTCTGGTATCACCAAGAAAGCTGAGTCTTTCCAGTCGGGTGCGATATCAATTAAAGGGCATTCCGGAATCCACGTTTGTGATCGAACTGCCGGAATCGTATCTGGTTTTAAATGTCAACGCGGCAGGACTGGACGACTGGTATATCATTGAGCAGAACGCCGATGATATGCGTGTGCTGGTTCTCGAATTTGCGGAGCTGAAAACAAATCAGGTGGATATCATCCTGGAAGGTGTGGTTTCTCGGGATGCGAACCAGCGTGAAGCAGAAATCGTGATGCCAACCCCTCTAGAAGTTTCGTCGATCCGCAGTGATCTTGCGATCTGGTGTGATGAATCTCTGGTGGCCCGGGCTCCGGAATTAAAGGACTGGCGTTCTATTTCGGCTGAGGAATTGTCGGCTGAATTGAAAGCACAGCAATCGCGGTTGCCTCAATTTGCATTCCGGTCAACGGCAGAATTGCCAGAGTGGATAAAACTGGAACTGGCTCCCGCTCAGCCCGGGATTACAGCCAACTCGCTGGTAATGACAACGGTAGGAAATGTATCGGTGAGTCATACGGTGGGGATTCGCTGGTCCATTCAGGGGGCTGCGACCGATGTGTTATCGTTTACAACGCCTGCCTGGCTGGGTGAGCATCTTGATTTTCGCGGGGCATCAATCCGTCAGGTGGATAAACGGGTGATTGGTGGCGCTGTTGTGCAATGGACCATTTACCTGCAGGATTCAGTCGAAGGGTCTTATTTCATCACGGCGGAATCGACATTGTCTCCTCCTGCCTCCGGTCAGATCGAAATTCCCCAGGTGCGCGTGATGGATACCAGTAGCAAAGTTGATCCACTGACAACCGAGTTGGAGATTCAACAACATTATCTAATGCTCGTGAATCATTCGTGGGCACGACTCTCTTTACTGAATCAGGAAAGCATTTCTTCCGTTGATCGTCAGGAAGTGCCTCTGGTGATTAACGATGCTCTGGTAAATCAGGCGATGGAACTGGCCCGTATCATTCGCAATGACAAATCACCCACTTACCAGATTCAACAGTTACAGGCCGATCAGGGAGCCGCTGCGGCCGTCAATCTGGCAGAGTTGACAACGGTGTTGGCCGATGACGGAAGCTGGAAAACCCATGCTGAATATCGATTACGAAATCGTTCACGACAATTTCTGGCGGTGCGCCTTCCGGAAAATACTCAAGTCTTGAGCGCTTTTGTAAAAGAGAGGCCTACTGCTCCGGTTCTGCTAAAACGTGATCCGCAAAAAACGGACTCAGGCGAAGCCGTATACCTGATCGCATTGCCCAAAGGGAGTGCCGCCGATCTGTCGTTTTCCGTGAATTTAATTCTGGCAGGCCGCTTGTCAGCCCCGTTACCCAAAGGGGCCTTTCGCTGGCAGGCAGAGACAATTGATCTACAGCCGCCACAGATTGTGGTCCCTGCTGAAGATCCCGATTATGGAATTCCGGTGGCTCAAACCAGGTGGACCGTTTATGTTCCCGACGATTATTCTGCGGTAGCACTGCTCGATGATCCGCGGACCAATATGACTCCCGTTGAAAAAGTGGATTCTGCTGGTTTGAATTTTACAAACCTGACCAAAGATGTTGAAAATTTATACTCTGTTTACAGCGGCAGTAAAAGTGATCGCGTTCGCAGTCGGGTGATCAGTAACCTCAAACAAGTGGAACAACAGCTGAATACGAGTTCGTTTTCGAGCGCTGGGCAGCAGGGCTTGCGAATCAAACAGCAGATTGGTGAGATTCAATTAAAGGAGCAGCAACGTCAGGCGCATCAGGGGAAGCTGCTCAGTGATTCCCAAGATGCGAATGGACGAGCGGACTTTGACTCGGAAGAGACGTTTAATCAGTTAGTGATTGGAAATAACGAGGCCTTGTTTAAAGCGAATCGCGGCCCCAGTTCTCAAATAGAATTGAATGCGCCATTCGGTCAACCTCAGATGGGAACCCCGATTGGAAAACCAGGACCTCCCCATCCCGTCAAAGATGCGAAATCTCAATTAAAAGGGTTCTCGATTGTTAATCCCTCCGACAAAGCTGCTGCTAAAAAACAAACGGGAGTCACGTCCCAACCTGTTGACAGTCGCGCTCTCCGACGGCAGCAGAGTTTCGATAATGCCGTTGGGCAGCAGGGGTTCTCTAATGCCGTTGGACAGCTTCAGTCCTCACTGGGTGGAATGCCACAGCAAGGGCAACAACGGGATCTTTCCTCTTTAAGTTACAACGATGGCTTAAGTTCCGGTAAAAAGCAGATTATGCCCCCTGCTGGTAGCTTTAGACCTGAATTTAAGAATGAAACTCAGAGTCGAGAAATGCTTGCGAAAGAAAAAGCGGGAGGATTTGGTGGTAGATCCAGCGGGACTGTGGCAGATTCCTTTTCCAGTGCTGATGACGATCAATCCAGTGTGACATGGGGAATGGAGAACGGGAAGCAGCAGGCAGGCTGGACTCAGGCGGGGGGGATTTCTTTGAAATTTGATCTTCCCTTGCATGGTCACAAACTGGAATTCACAAAAATTAACGGTCAGCCCAAACTGGCATTAAACGTGAGACCGGAGAACACGTATGAGGTTGGTTCCGCGCTACTCTGGACCATCGTCTGGAGCGTGATCTTGATCGGACTGCTATTGTCTGTAAGCTGTTGCCCTCAATCAGAAGTAGTACAAAAATGGTGGGGAGTTTTACTGGCTCTGGTCGGTCTGGCCGGTTGGTTGTTCCTGCAGGGATGGATTGCCGCGTTTGCGATGGCGTGTTTTATTCTCGGTGCGATCTGTTTAGCTTATCGATATGTGAAGCAAGCCGCTTGAATTTGATTGCCTGTCTGTTGTATCGTGCAGGGATGTGTTTGAAGTTAAATTCCTTTCCCACTCTCAGAGGCAATCATGGGAACAAAAATCACCTGGCTGGGACACTCCGCCTTTCAAATTGAAACCGCAGGCAAAACGATTTTGCTGGACCCGTTTCTGACGGGGAACCCGAGCGCCACGATTTCTGCGAATGCGGTGTCAGCAGATGTCATTCTCGTCAGTCATGGGCACAGCGATCATGTCGGCGATACGGTCGAGATCGCTGAGCGAACCAATGCACTGGTGATTGCCAATTTTGAAATTATAGAATGGCTGGGAAAGCAGGGTGTGAAAAATGTGCATCCCCAGCATATTGGCGGTGCGCATCAATATGACTTTGGAACGGTCAAACTCACGATTGCCCATCATGGGTCCATGCTGCCTGATGGAAGTTATGGGGGTAATCCATGCGGAATTCTGTTGAAACTGAACGACGGAACGATTTATTTCGCCGCTGACACCGGTCTGTTTTATGACATGTCTTTGATTGGCGAGGAAGGTGTGGATGTCGCGATTTTACCCATTGGCGATAATTTTACGATGGGCCCTGAAGACTCGGTGCGGGCAACCAAACTGATATCGCCCAAACGGGTGATTCCCACGCACTACAATACCTGGCCTCTGATTGCGCAGGATTCGGCTGCGTGGGCTGAATCAATTCGAGAGCAGACCTCAGCGGAACCGGTTGTATTAAAGCCGGGCGAATCCTGTCAGCTCTGAGTTTCAGGTGCTTCGGTTTCTGCTGTAGGGAGTTCCAGCCCGACCTGAATGTCATCGCCTTCAATCCGTATCGGATACACGGGAACCTGCAGTTTGGACCGGGGGTTGTCGAGCCAGGTTCCCTCTTTGATGCAGAACCGCCAGGCATGCCAGGGACAGGTGACGGCGCCCTCTTCATCGACGTAACCTGTGGAGAGCGGGGCTCCCTGATGTGGGCAGAAATCATTGATGGCTGTGTAATTTCCCTCTTTCAGGAAAACGGCAATCATCAGTCCTTCCACATGGAACGCGCGGCCTTCCCCTTCAGGAATGTTTCCGACTTTGGCAATCGAATGGAATGTGAGCACAGAAACGCTTTCGTTGATTAATTCTGGTATCGACCTGGTTGAGCTGCCTGACGAATCTTTGACAACTTCCGAATTAAATCACCCATCTGCTGACGATTGATTTTCTTCGTTTTCGAGAGTTTTGCTGCCTGCTTCAGGAAGGCTTTGATTTCTTGTGGATCTTCCTGTAGACGCCGGGCGATCGGATCGATCACGCGATGCTCTTCTCCCCGAAAGTGTCTGAGATGTAATTCCGTAAATAATTGTTTGACATAGGCGTAGAGTAAGGCACGTCCATTACCGTTTTTGTAGTGTAGATTTCCGACGTTGTCAGTGTGAGAAACAATGTTGTGGCGGGGAAGAATGTGGGACGAAAGGGTCGGCCCAAACCGTGTACTACGCCACCAGCCAAATATCAGAAGCGTGATCAAGAGTTGGATCGTCAATGGCCTAAAAGTGGGGTCGATTAATAATGCCACCACTTTTGAGGTTCCCGAGGCATTCAGCGATTCATCAATAATGACATAGTCTGTCGCTCCGGCCGATTCAATCAGCCGATAGGCGGGAACGCTTCCGCCGTCTATCATGGACTGGTTGGAAAAGATTCTTGAGGAAGCAGCAACTACAATTTCACCAGATCCGTGTTGCACACGGACCGCCTGTTTTGTCTCTCCTGACGAAATAAGAGCCTGCCCGGATTCCGAATACACCTGGGCGTTCGTTTCCCAGACTACGGAGGGGGCATCAGGAAAGACTGTTGTGGTTTTCACTTCCAGCAGGCTATGTGAGTCATTTCCGGAGAATGAGAGGCGACTCTCTTTCTTTTTTTCCGACTCCGCGCGGGGGATATTTGCCCGTTCGGTATCATCGAGATAACTCACGCTGATTCCTAATGATTCAATTTCAAATTCCGGGTGCTCGTGATTCGCAGAAATAATCAGATGCCCCCCCTCTTCCACCCACGCAAGCAGCGACGCCCATTCCAGAGGACTGGGATATCTGGCCGGTCCCAGAATACACACCAATTCATCATAGTCCAGAGATTGATTCAGTACCGTGATCGGGATGCGGTTTCGTTCGGTGGCGAATGTTTCCTGCTCCAGCAACAGGTAGAATACTTTTTTTCCACTCGCAGAAGAACTATAGGAATCGTCAATCGCTCCGGTACCAAATTCCGGGAACCAGAGATGGAGAGGGAGTAAGGCGCAGAGGAAAAACAGCCAGATCCAGCCGGCGTTCCTGCGTTCACGCTTTTTTCTGGAAGGCTGCTTCATAGTGACGGAGTGTGCTTTCAAAATGTTCTCTGGTAGCTTCGCGACGGCCGAATCCCACTGGTTCGTAAGTCCGTATCATCTGGCGAAATGAATCACCTGGTAAACCGTGGGGTCGCGCTGCACGGAGGTAATCCCGGTAGGTTAAACCTTTACGAAAACGAATCCAGCCCGAACGTTCGATAAAGCTCATTGAGCCGTATAACAACTGAATGATGGCATTCTGGTAGTCCCCGGTCTGGGCTAACGCTTTTGCACGCTGGAGGTAAGTTGCAGCTTCGTTTTCTGCAGGTGAAATAATCTGTTCCAGCGTCATTTCGCCTTGTAATTCCTCACGATGAGTCTTGTCGTTGAATATGCGTATGTGCCTGAAGCCTGTCAGCGATCGATAGAGTAAATACAATATCAAACCGCAGGCACAGGCAATCAGGGTATAGGACAACGCTAGAATTATGACTCCCGCAATAGCGGAAAAAGCGAATTTGTTGTTCGACGTATCTTGTTTGGGTTGTTTTTTCAGTAGCTTTTCCAGATCAAAGCGTGAATCAGAGTTAATCTGGCGTTCTCGCGTCAGATGGCGGAATTCGGGGCGTTTAAGGATCTGTTTTGTGTCCTGTTCAATCATCACGCGATCAGGAGAGGAGATGTCAAATGGCTCGTTCTCCATTGTCTGTGAAAAAGTGGTCCCCGTGAACAGAGTCAGACTGGCTGTCACAATGAGCGCACGAATTGTGGTGCGCCCGCCAGAACAAAGGGAATGACATCTCATCAGACGGCCTCCCTTGGATTCAGTTTTTGTGAAACCTCAGCCATGCGTAATTCCATGTCCCAGCAGTCGAGACGGACGCGTAGATCAATATAAGTAAAGAACCAGGTGATTCGACCAATGGGATACACCAGCAGGATGAAACCCGTCAGCACGGTTAAAACACGCGGATCAGATGTCATCAGGAGAAAGATATTGGACAGGGATTGATCAATGGCTTCCGGATCCATCAGATAAGGAATCTGGCCAATTAAGATCGGAAATTCCAGTAATTTATAGGAAAGATAATCGAAGGTGACAAAGAGTACCAACGTCAGAATGTAGCAGAAAAAGAATGTCCAGAGTCCACGAAAAAACAGTGCGCCAAAATCATGAGAAATCAGGTCTTTCGTGCGATGGTCGTGAGAGGTGCCTTCCTGTGAAGCGATGTCGGCATAAATGAGTGAGAACTGTTCTGCTCGAAAGCCGTTTCGTAAAGCTAACCAGATTCCCGGAAAAAAGAGATAGATGAAACCCAGCAGTATGGATACGTTTTCAGAGAATAAAATGAGAGCAGGTCCGATAAAAAACAACCCGCGATCAAACAGGCAGCGAAACATCAACGGGATGAGTTTCGGATTAAATTGTCGCCTCAAACTTGGGAACCCCTGCGAAGTTCCAAAAGTAAATAACGCCGTATTCCAGGTGAGCAGGACTCCCAGTGGAGATGTCGTAAAATAGGCGATTGTGATTGCGGTTCTGATATCCACAAGAAAATAGTAACTAAGCAGATAAACCAGAGTGCAGGCCGGGATGGCAAACAGAGCCCAGAGTTTGAGAATGGGAATCAGAAAGCGACCGTAAAACATGATCGCCAGGTCCAGGCAATTAGCTGACTTCCGGGGAACGAAGGCAATATTGACATTGTCGAATCTCATGGTCGCCGATTCCCATTCAGATCTGTTTCCGGGGATCTGTTTCGTTCTCTGCTTCCCACTGTGAAGGAGCGGGTATCGGATTGCAGCCCTGCCAGGCCCAGATACAGGAATACGATCAGCCAGAGGCTGCTGCCGACGATGTATTTCACGAGATTAGGAATCTCAGACGGGGACCAGAATGCTTCGATGAAGGCCGCAATCACCAGCATGACGGCGGCACCGCCGGCGATCTGGACGGCTTCAAGCCCACGCACCTGCAACGATTGAAAACGGGTTCTCTGTCCGGGATGAATGAGGGCGTTTCCCAGCATCAGGCCGGCTCCGCCCGAAATGGCAATTGCCGTCAACTCAAACGAACCGTGTGAAATGACAAAGCTCAAAAACCGATCTCCATGTCCCTGACTGACAATATAACCGGAAACGGCTCCCAGAAAAATCCCATTGAATAACAGAGTATAAACCGTTCCAATTCCCAGTAAAATCCCCAAAGCAAAGCACTTTAATGCGATCCCGACATTATGGTTGATATAAAATCCCGCCATCGTCGCCCGTTCATCACCAAAGCTTCCGAAGTCGGACTCCTCAGACGAGTCAGTGACTTGTTGATCTTCAGAAACTTCCGTGTCTGTGTTGAGCGGGCTCTCTTCTCCATACATCTGATCGAAGCTCGCCATCACTTCTTCGGGGATCACTCTGTTTGCCAGATCAGGGTTGTTTTGGACAACACACCAGCTGATTGCCAGTGGCAGGAAAAATAACAAACATGCTGTGAGAAAGTAACCGATGTTGGCGCGAAAGAGCCGGGGAAAATCAAACGCAAGATAACGATACAGGCTGGCAAAATTTGTGGGTGGCGCACTATAAAACAGATTATGACCGCGGGCGACCAGATCATTCAGATATGAAATCAAATCATGGCCCCAGCCACGCGATCGGATGGTCGCCAGATCATGGGAGACTTCGCGCAACAGTTGTGAAAATTTGGTAATTTCTTCTGCAGGCAGTTTTGCCAGTGATTTTCCTGAGGCACTTGCAAGAAAATCTTCAAACTGTTTCCAATACGGTCGACGGTGCTGGATAAATTTGTGTTTATTCAAGACTCACTCCCGCAGATTGCTTTCGGGGATGATAGGAAGAGACCAACTCCTGTTCCTCTTCCTCTTGGGAAAAGCTGAATGTTTTATAAACTGCGGCGAGAAACGCCATCGGGTATAGTGTCACCTTTTTCGGATCGCCAGAATAATTCAATCGTTCAGCCAGGTTCCCGGCTAAAATCCCAGCCAATGCATGTCCTCGTTCGTAAGTGAGCACGTGCCTGCGTCCAATAAATTCGTCAATCAGTGAAAGGACTTCATCGCGAGGTAAGAAACTGCCAATTTCATTTTTATTCAGTGGTTGAATTTTATTGAGGATCACCGGTTTTCTTGGCAGTGACAGAGATCGTTCCTGAATGACGACCGTACCCGCCACGAGATCACCCAGTCTTTGAAAGCGTTGCGTCAGCAGCATGGCGGTAATGCCAATTCCATAAAAGACGATTGCATCTGCACTGCGAACAAGATTTCTCAGGAGTGCCGGCCAGAAAGTGATCGGATAACCGCCGTCCCGAATCACACGCAGTCCGCAAATATGTTTTCCAATAGATTGTCCTTTAAAGAACCCTTCCGAAATCGTGTAGTAGCCCCAGGTGTTCAGGAACATGATGACCAGCAGGAGCCCCGTTGCGGTTCCCGGTAAGACAATGCCCATCATTGGAATGACCATCATCACACCGAACATGATTGCCAGGCGAATTGCCAGATCGATCATGTAGGCGATATAGCGTAGCGCGGGACCTGCCAGTTGATACGTTAAAACCACATTTTCTGGCGTCTCGATCTGCATCTCCAGACCAAGGACTTTGCGCCGAGCTGAAGGGTCCTGCTGAGGAAAAGCAGCAGAAGTTGCGTTTATTTCATCGAAGGGCGTGGATGATGTCATGAAACACGAATGCCGGAAAATGCATGGGAAATTTCGGGGCAGAAAGTACTGAGAGGACTGACAATACACTAATTTAGTAACATTATAGGCATAACCGAGTACTGTTATCCAGACACACCTGATTTTTTATGAAATCTCCATTTGATCGTTTTATATGTTTGAATCGACAGTATATAATCTGCATATCACCGACGGGCAATCACATGTGGTATCATTCAGGCCAATCCGAATTGGCCTCATTGAAATACGTACGTCGAGCCTTGTCTACTCGCAGTGCATTTCCGGGTAAGATGATACTTTTGCATTTCGAAACATATAAAAGTAAGAGTGAGGAACATCTGATGTTAGCGTATCGTCGAATTATGAGTGCTGCGAGTATTTGTGTCATGATCCTGGCAGGTTTGTCTTCGAATGTCAGAGCTGAAGAGCCTGCTGTCACCGAAGTCGACCTGACGACGTTGAAAAAAACACAAATGGAAGGGATCAATTTTCTGAAGAACAGTCAACTGGATGATGGACTGTGGACAACAGAAACCGTACCGGGAATCAGTGCACTGGTTACGACGGCTTTATTGGAAAGTGGTGTTCCCGCCAGTGACCCCGTTGTTGCCAAAGCCCTCAAGCGGCTCGAAGGTTTTGTCCAGAAAGATGGCGGGATTTATTATGCGAAAAGTAATCATCGCAATTATGAAACCTGTATTTCCATCATGGCATTCAGCGCGGCCAATCAGGGCGGGCGTTATGATGCCCTTATCAAAAATGCGGAAAAGTTTTTGCGGGGTCTGCAATGGGATGAAGGAGAAGGTCTGGAATCCTCAGATACTGCCTTTGGGGGAGCCGGATATGGAAGTCATCAACGCCCCGACCTGTCAAACACACAGTATCTGATTGAAGCACTGCGAAAAGCCGGTGTGAAATCGGATGATCCGGCGATTCAGAAAGCGCTGGTGTTTGTTTCGCGCACACAAAATCTGGAGTCAGAATATAATACGACCCCCTTTTCATCCAAGATCAATGATGGTGGTTTCTATTATACGCCTGCTGCAGGGGGAACTTCGCAGGCCGGTTCGAATCCCGATGGTGGACTTCGTTCCTATGGCAGCATGACATATGCTGGTCTCAAGAGCATGATCTACGCCGGCGTGGATCAGAATGACAAACGGGTCAAGGCTGCGAATGAATGGATTCGCCGCCATTATTCGTTAAAAGAGAATCCCGGGATGGGACAGCAGGGGCTCTATTATTACTTCCACACCTTTGCCAAAGCGCTGGACACCATGCAGGTAAAGCAGTTTAAGGATGCAGACGGTAATACTCATAACTGGCGGGCAGAACTGGTCAATCATCTGGCAGGGCTGCAGCATGAGAACGGCAGTTGGACGAATAAAGCCGAACGCTGGTATGAAGCCGACCCCAATCTGGCAACCGCTTACGCCTTATTGGCTCTGTCACACTGCCAGCCTGGTAAATAAAATGGAGCAGCAGAACATTCCCCTGTTTTATATCTCATTCATGAAACAGGGGGATTTCAGCTGTGTTTGTTCCGTCGATCATGCCTGACACATATCGTGAAACCTGATTGACAATTTCATCGATCATGATTTGGCCCGCTGCTGCGGTGGCTTCCAGAGGTTCCCGGTCCGCCTGGTCCTGCATTGCATCCTGTCGCACATTTTCCGGAAATGCGGCCAGAGCAAATGCCGTCTCAAATTCCTGAGCATGGCCGGGCCAGCGTTTTGTTTTCAGATTTTCTAAAGCGATTTCTTCCGGTAGCAGATTCCAGTACGATTCAAAGTGAAGATTGATTTCGAGACGCTGTTGGAATTGTCCCCACATTCCCAGGCAGGGAGCAATATTCCCACCATGACCGTTCAGAACGAGAATATTGTTGAAGCCGGCCTGATGCATACTGCGAATCGTGTCAAATAAAACGCTGAGCCAACTGCCGGGCAGGGCAGACAGTGTGCCCGGATGACGCATGTGATGCTCGCTGATACCGATATTCATGGAAGGAGCCACGATCACTTGGGGGGATAGCTTCCTGGCAACTTCTGTTGCCACCAGCATCACACTTCTCCAATCGTGTTCCATCGCCAGATGTTCCAGATGCTGCTCGGTAGCTGCGACAGGAATAATACATGCCTTCAATTCACCCGCTTGCATTCGTTCTCGAAATTCCCGTCTGGTATGTTTATGCAGGAGGACTTCGCTGGTATGAGGATTTGATTCAGGCATGGATTCGGATTCCTGCGGTTTCATTCAATGTTGTAAGCAGCAATGAGGAGCGAACTGATTTTGCTCGGGTATATCATTAACGGGAGGAGTGAGTCAACGTTCCAGCATTTTTTCCATGACATGATACCCGGGAAATTGGAATCCAAGCTGACGATATGTTGACTGGGCACGCTCGTTTTCTGCTTCCACGTAAAGCCGAAGTCCGACGACATCCGGATTCGATTGTGCCAGTGTTTGAATATGCTCTGATAGTCGCTGAAAAACTCCCCGCCGTCGATAATCCGGATGCACGTATACACTTTGGAACCACCAGAACTCGCCGTTTCGCCAATCGCTCCATTCGCGTGTGAACATTAACTGGCCGATGACGTTTTTCTGAGAGCGGGCGACATAATACTGGCAACCGCGTTCCTTGCCGAGAGACTCAATCACACCGGACCGGACCAGTTCTCTGTCGAGAGATTTAGATTCGGTCTCTTCGGCCAACCGGATGTTAAATTCAGTAATGATGTCACAATCATCCTGGTCTGCCTGATCGATTTGAATTTCCAGCATCAAATTATCCTCTAAGAGGTAGCATTAAAGTGAAGCTTCAATTTAACGATTTGTTCCAGGCATTGTCATTGCTATGAAACAAGTTGTGCTGTTTTTCTTTTGATTCAATCAGTTCAGATTATTTGAATTTGTACGGGCAATTTTTCAATTGTTCCGGTTTTTGTCAAAGAATTGGGAATCCCAGAAGTGGAAAATGGCGATAATAGGTAAAACAGCTTAAATGGAATTGCAAGGATGCATGGCGAATATCTACAGGATGTGCCATTTTTACGTCCGCGTTAAAAACATGAATGCTGGGAGATAGAGCCTTGAGAAGTTCAGGGGAACGACAATATCGATTGGATACCAACGCCCGGTTATCGGCGAATCAGAATCTCTGGCCAGTGATGATGGTGGGGGTCACTGCAGGTTTACTGAGCATGTATTTCGTGGTCGCTCGGCCGATGTTGAGCCAGATTGGCCGTCTGCAGACAGAGTTAGTCGCTGTCCAGCAGGATATGGATAAGCTGGTTGGTGCGAAGACCAGCGCCTGGCAGGTCAACAATTTGTTGACGGTTTTAAATTCTCAGGCGAATCAGCTCTCCGAAGCCCAGTCAGCGATCGCAGAGATCCGAGATTTGAGGATCTTGCTTGAAAATGAGGCTGAGCAAACAGAGCAGTCTTTGGCCTCTTTTCAGAAGATCAATGATTTTCAAAAGCGTGTGATCCAGCAAGAAGGGTTAACGTCGAGCGCTCGTGCTACATTGGATGAAATGCTGGCGATGCAGGACCAGTTGGCTTCTCAGAAAGCACATACCAAATCGACGTTTTTCACTTTGGAAGAAATGATCCATCTTCAAAAATTGGCTCTGAATCAGTCATCTGGTGTCAAAGACGCAAAAGCTGCTTTGAATGAGTTTGTTCAATTCAAAAAGCAGATTGTCGACCAGTCGCAACAGTTGGATGTGGCTCGCGAAAACAGCCAGAAGATGATTGCACTACAAGATAGCCTGATCGCTCAAACCGAGCCGATTGCAGCCGCGCAGAAAAGTGCCGATCAACTGGTTTCGCTGCAGGAGACTCTGACCGATGACAAATTGAATGCGGCAGAGGCTGGCACAAACTTGCAGTCGCTAATGACGATTCAGACCAAATTGCTGGCAGAAACCGGACGTGTTGTCGATGCCGTTGAAACGCTGGAAGTGCTCGCTGACCTTCAGGATCGGCTGAAGGAGCAAGTTGCTTCAATGAAAGGGATGAAGCGTGAGCTGGTTGACATTATCCTGATGGAAAGTACGGTTGCAAAAGCGACACGAATTCTGGAACCCCTTGCCGAGCTGGGGAACCTGAGTCGTCTGAGCGATGCAGAAGTTCGAGAAGCAGCCCGAGTGATCATGGATCAGAGAGATACTCGCATGGGAAAACATTCATCCCCGTATCGTCGAACTCAGCGGGATGGTGGTCCTTCACGAACTTCGAAATTATCATTGGACGGGAAACCGGCCGTTCAAGAAGAGATCAATAGCAGTGGTGTCGTAGAGCAACTGGTGCCCACGCCGCCTGCTGAAGAAGAGTGAACAGTCTCCTGGCTGATAGTGGCTTGAATTAAAACAGGGCATGGTTGTTCCATGCCCTGTTTTGATTTGTTATATAACAGAATCTGATCGATTTACTGTTACTTTTCCTCTTTCTTCACTTCCGGTTTTGTTTCCGGCTTCGCTTCGGGTTTAGCTGCCTTTTCTGCCGGTTTCTCAGCTTTCACCGGTGGTTTGGGAGAAGCAGCCGGTTTTTCCTTTTCTGGCTTCGGTTCCGGTTTGGCAGTCTTGTAAGCAATCGTCCCGGATACCGGAACCGATGCTACCTGGAAAACATCCTTGGAAAGTTCACCCTGCACGAAGACAACGAAAGAAAGTTTTTCCAGGCCCAGTGGGGCACCAGTAAAGTTCGCGCCTGATTTTTCTTCAAAGGCTGACAGATAATCTGTAAGACGTCCTTTAAAGTCGTTTAGAGGAAGGGTTTTCTTCAGAGATAATTTCCCGTCAACGGCAGGAAAACCATTCGGTTCGCTTAACATCGAACGCACAATCATGTCATGTACGTTGATTCCATTGGGAGCATTAAATTGCAGTTCGTCTTCCGCTAGCACAGCGACCAGGCGTAGTGGCTCTTTAATTTCCTCGGTTCCAGTCACATTTGCGGTTAAATCCAGCTTGCCATCTTTGGCGACAGCAGACAGATCAATTTTGACATCTGTGTTTTCTGAGAGTGCCGGGATGAGTGCTTCCAGAATCTGTTTATAAGAAGAATCAACCTGTTCAACCCCACCAGCGACTCCCGGAATCGCTTGGCCATTCAAATTGGTGGAAGGTGTTCCACCATGATTATAAAGGATAAACCGTCCTTCAGAGTCCGTATTCGTGAGTGGATCAGGTGCAGGAATATGCTGATGGTATCGTAGTACAATGACCTTGGAGTGAGGGAACGATGCTTCAATCGCACCTGTCGCCAGATCGGCTGCGACGCAGGGAGGACAGGAAGCTCCGGTAAACAATTCGATTAGAGAGACACGGTTGCCTTTCTTCAAATCGACTTCTTTAGCTTCTTTGCTGACAAAGCCCTGAAGAAAACGTTTGAATGATTTTTTCAGATAGTCATCCAGACCATCGGTCGAACCATGTTTTTCTTTCCAAAGTGCCGTCAATGTATCCTGAGGATGTTCATATTTGACCGACTCTGGATTTTGTTTAGAAACAGCAATGAGTTGTCGTTCACGGCCCGTTAACGGAGAGCCTGCCAGAATCCCTAAATGATCGATGGCTTTATCAATGCTGCCGTGTGATTTCTCAAAATTGACCAGTTCGGTTAAAAGTTCACGATTGTGAGGATCTTTTTTAAACTCTTCCTGGAGCAGTTTGCCGGCTGCCTGAATCTGTTCAGGATTCTTGGACTTTAAACCGACGCGTGCTTTGGCCAGTGCAATTTCTGATTCCCATCCGCTGAGCGGTTTGACCCCGGATTTAATCAATTGATCGGCTTGATCCAGATATTTTGTTGCCAGACCGGTGTCAGAATCACTTCTTGCCAGCATGGAACCAACGCTGATTAATGCGTTCGCTTGCATGCGTGCTCCCCATATTGCGGCTGTTTCACTATAGCGACCGCAAATTTCTTCAATCGTTTTCTCGTCTTTTTTCTGGCTGAGGGCGATCGCAACCAGGGCCGGAAATGCATCCATTACCAGGGGAACCGTTTTCATCTTTTCTGTGAAATCATTCAACTGCTCGAATGGATCAGGAGATTGCATCGCCTGCATCAGTTCCTGAGCACCAGGGGAAGGCATCGGTTCTTTAATTCGGGAAAGATCTTTTTCCGTAGTGGGTAACAGAATGGCGGGAGTACAGCTATCGCCGTTAAAGGAGATATTTCCCAGAATTGCTCCCTGATTCAATTTTCCCTGAAAATTCAAGCGAAGAAATTCTTCATCCTCATTTAACAGACTCTCATCAAATTCCACAGTCTGTTCAGTCGCTGTGGAGGATACGATTTTTGCCGGTGCGACTTCCGCTCCCTTGGCGAGTAATTCAACTGCTGCGGCAGCCGGTTTGTCTTTTTCTTTCTGATCGGCTCCTGCTGAGGCCACCGGGATCGTGATTTTATACAAGTACAGTGGCATCATCTGCTCGCGTTGTGGCAGCATTAACACCCAATTCCCCGCGACTGTTTTAGGTAACTCGGGGGGCTTTGGTTCTTCGCTTTTCGTTTCTTCTTTTTCAGCAGGCTTGGAAGCGGTATCTGTTGTTGAGGACGCTGCTTTTTCTGAATCCATGGGAGTGGATTCACTTGTTGACGAGGATGATTGTTTTTCACTGCTTGGTTCTGAGCCTTTCTGACAGCCGACAGTGAGAATCAGCAGACAGAGCAGCAGGCTAACACGAGAAATCGAAAACATGTTTGTCCTCAAAAAGTTAAGTAAAATATATTCGGAAATCGGTTCGTATTCTGGTTTTATACGAATTCCGTACAAATGTTGATGGATATTAAATAAAAAACGCTAATCTTCTCAAAATAGAGCAGGGAACAGCTGTTTTCTGATCTTTTACCGTTCCATCTCATGGCATACAGGTTCAAAAATCGGGTCTGATGTCCATTTTGCGTTTCATCGGGAGAAATCCAGTCATTAACTGCCAAGTTCCTCCCGCAGTTCTGTGAACTGATCACTCAATAGTTGAAACGATTCCGTCAGTGTTTCCACCTGTTGTTTTAATGTTTGATTCTCGGCCTGTAGTTGTTCAATCGAATCGCGTAACGTATTTAATTCAGTAGAATTGGTTTTCACAGCGGGCTGTTCACGCGGTTTGATTTCTCTTTCAGCGGGCTCGCTTTCGGGCGAGGATTCAAAGCCCAGAGTTTTTCCTTCACTTTCCTGATACCAGCTATGATCGACTTCAATTCCTCGCCGTTCGATGCTTCCATTCGATTGTACATATTTCTGATCAAGAAGTCCCTTAAATTCCTCCCGTAATTGTTCCAGCGTATCAATCGGTACCATCCGGCTGGCTCTGCCTCGAAGTTCCCCCATTGTTTGACGGCCACGTAACCAGAGTTCTGTCAGAATGGCGAGTTGTGGTTCCGTGAAATTGAAGCGATGCCGCATGTAGTGCCGGTAGCGTTCAGAACGACCCCCTTCGGAATGAATGACGGCCGCAATGCCGATCTCGCGGAGCGCTTCCAGTGTTTCGAAAACCTGGGATTCACTGTAATGCGTAATCGGATCCCGGTTACTTTTTTGATTGCAGCCGGTTGTGACTGCTTTTAATGTCAGTGGATACTGGTCGGGAGTCGTAAATGCTTTCTCCAGCAATACACCGAGCACGCGTCGTTGTGGTTTAGTGAGCTCTTTAATGTTGAGAAGTTTTTTTTCTTCCTGGGTCGCATCATTCATATTTTGCCAATTAATCCTTATCGAACAGAATCCAATAGTGAGGAAAAGTGAATTTTAGTATCCGCAATGCAGTATCAGTTTTGCGGCTTCCAGACTCCCTTGTGCCACTTTCGTGAGAAATTCAAAGTCCAGTGTGTCCACAGTATCTGTTGGTTGATGGTAATGTGGATTTCGTAAAAAACTGGTATCAGTAATCATTAATGCCGGGTAACCTGCGTCCCAGAAAGGACTGTGATCGCTCAAGCGGGTTGCCTGCAGCATTTCGCCATTTTCGGGAACCTGCAGTGTTTCAACGGGAAGATCGATTACCTTTTCCATGCCATGCTGAAACGCGGAGATCAAGTCTGTCGAGTTTTGATTGCCTACGACGGCGATAAAATCTCCCGTATCGGGATACATTCCCAGCAATTCTCTGGGTAATGTCTGACTACCCGGTGTCGAATCGCAATAACCGAGCATTTCCAGCGAAACCATGCCACGTAAATCGGTCTGTTGTTGCTGATGCAGGCGAGCGTGTTCTGCACCACCCAGCATTCCGTTTTCTTCCAGGTCAAACGCTACCAGTTCGATACCCCACTTCCGCGAAGGCTCTTTAGACAGAGGTAGCAGTCTTCCCATCTCCAACAGCGTGGCGACAGCACTCGTATTATCGTCTGCTCCAGGAGATTCAGGTCGCGTATCAAGGTGAGCGCCAATACAAAACCGAGGTTTGTCGGAAGAAGTAAATTCGGGGTGCCGGGCAATCAGGTTTTGTCCGGAAAACGTCGTCAGCATCGAATCTCGTGCCTGGAAGTGATGTCGTTCCACTTCCCAGCCTGATGATTCCAATTGCTGGATCACATACTGACGGGCCGCTTCCAAATCGGCACTTTCTGCAGGGCGAGTCGTTCTGCAGAGCAGCTCACAATGCTGTTTCAGTCGACGTTGGTCAATATCCATTATTGTGGCTTTCGATTCCGTGAACTGCCAGAATACAATTTGATGTAATTCCGTGTTGCCTTTAGTTGACTCTGGCAATCTGAATTGCTGTCGCGACGCATGCTATGTGTTTTGAGACGTTTTGTCTCCTGCGGATTCTATAATGAATTGAAAATCTTTGTCACTGCGCAGAGAATCGAAGTCTGGTTCTTCTTTAATTAAATTCATTAAAGAGGGTTCCATTCGCAATGAACGGCCCAGCCAGGAAAGAGTATTTGTTTTGTCACCCGCTAATGCGAAATAGCAGGATAGATTATAATGCACGACGGGTTCTTCGGCGTGGTGCTGATAGGCTTCTTCCATTATGGAAATCGCCAGCGGTAATTGATTTGTCCGTTTATAACACCAGGCCATCCCCATCAGTGTTGTCAGGTTTTTCGGATCTTTCTCGTATGCATGCTGGTAGGCATCCAGCGCTTCGCTGTATCGCTTGGCCAGTTGTTGTGCTTGGCCTGCCAGACGATAGTATTTTTCTGAATCTTTGTCAGAAGAAGCAATTCGGGAAAGTTCCCGCAAGGCCTGTTCTGGCATTTCGAGCATTAGATAGCCTTCTGCGGCGTTTAGATACCGTTTTGGTCGCGAAGCGGGCAGGAGCACCATTTGATAAAAACCTATTGATAAACAGAAAAAAACCTTTGCCCCATTTTAGTGGATTGGGCAAAGGTTTTTCTATTCACCATGCAACGATATTTTGATCGTTCATTAAATTATGTGGCGACAGTCGTGAGCCAGGCTTTATAGCCTCCGACCAGATCGAGCACATTTTCATATCCCTGTTTTTCGAGCAGGCTGGCGGCAATCGCCGAGCGGTACCCACCTTGACAATGGACAATCACCGTCTGGTCCTGGGGGATTTCAGTAAGTCGTTCCGGTAGCTGATTTAATGGTATATTAATGCTGTCGGTAATATGCCCGGCTTCCCATTCAGATTCGGAGCGAATATCAATGATCGTGGTTTTTTCATCCAGTTCATTCAATGCTTGTGCCGAAATTCGCTTTGTTTGCGAAACCAGTTCAGGCCGATCCCTGAGGCTGTTTAAACCGCCTTTCAGAAAACCTTTGACCTGATCAAAGCCGATACGCCCTAATCGTATAATCGCCTCTTTGATACGATCTTCATCTTCGGCAATCACCAGAATGGGAGCTTGCTTATCGAGGATGGTTCCAGCCCACGTTGCATAACGGCCATCCAGTCCGATATTAATACTTCCTTTGAGGTGTGCTCCCGCAAATTCAGCGGCATCGCGCACATCGATGACCTGCGTATCGCTGTTGAGCATTTTCAGAACTTCATCCAGTGAAAATGTATTCCAGGAAGCACTGATGCTCTCGGTTAATGTTTGCCTGTCCTTCCGATTCATTATGGCGTCGTGCACAAAGTACTGCGGAGCTGCAGGGAGATCGGCCGTGACCATTTCGATAAAAGTCTGTTTGTTCATTGGCTGGAGAGCATAATTGTACTTCCGCTGTTCCCCTAACGTGGTCACCGCCTCACTGCTCAACTGCTTTCCACACATTGAGCCGGCACCATGTGCCGGATAGACAAGCGTCTCGTCAGGAAGCGTCAGGATTTTTTCATGCAGAGAATCATACAACATGCTTGCCAGTTCATCCGCTGTGACGCCAATCGAAGCCAACAGATCAGGCCGACCGACGTCTCCCAAAAACAGGGTATCGCCTGTCAGGATCATTTTTGGCTGCTTGGGATTTTCGTTCAGATCATAAACAAGAATGGAAATCCCTTCGGGGGTATGTCCCGGCGTTTCCAAAGCGGTCAATTTGACCGAACCCAGAATGAGATCATCCCCGTCTGAAAGTGGCTGAAATGGAAACTCGGCTTCCCCTCGGCTTCCCAGGTAAATTTGAGCGCCGACTGCTTTGTTTAATTCAATATGACCTGCAATGAAGTCGGCGTGAAAGTGGGTTAGAATCACATGCTCAATTTGAAATCCATGCTGTCTGGCATCTTCCAGATAGATTTCGATATCACGTTGCGGATCTACGACCACTGCTTTTCGCGTTTGTTCGTCGGCAATCATATAAGACGCCAGTGATAAACAATCCAGATAATATCGTTGAAAAAACATGGTGAACTCCCTGATAAATCGCCCTCACACACGACATTGTTTCTGTTCACTGCCGGAAACCTGATTCCAGGGCATTTTGGCGAGCATCATGGCCATGCCGCAGGTGTCAGTGATACCGGCAAACATGAGCCCTGCCCCGACAAAAGCCGAGAGACCACTGAACCAGGGATTCACAAACATACCCAGAATCGCCCCGGTAAGAACCAGAAAACCAGCGGCAATACGTACCTGCCGTTCGAGTGAAATCGTCTTTTTCCCACGATTCACCGGCAGTCCCAGTTGATCCCAGGCTTTGGTGCCCCCTTCGACACTGACCACATTCGTAATGCCTGATTCAATCAGCTTCTGGCAGGCTTGTGTGGACCGGTTTCCACTTTGGCAAATGACGTAAACCGGATCGCTTTCATTCCCGTTTTTACGTTGTTTGACGTGCTCTGCACGTAATTTATCTAAGGGGATATTCACAGCGATTGGAGAATGTACTTCGCGAAATTCAGCGGGCGTACGCACGTCAATCAAATCAACCCCTTTTGCTTCATGAAGCTTTGCCAACTCTTCCGGTGTGATCGTTTTTATTTCAGCCATTTTAAACCTCGCTATGTCGCAATTTTGCGACATGATGTTAAAAAAAATATCAACTTTGGAAAAAACGCCCTTCAATACAGTCCATCAATTTGTTCAAATGTGGCTCTGCGATTTGATAATAAACGCTTCTTCCCTCTCGTTCACTGACAAAGAACCCACAGCGCTGCATCAGACGTAAATGTTCTGAAGCCACATTGCTTGGAATGCCACAATCTTCTGCGAGTTGACCAACGGTAAAACGGCCTCGCAGGAGTAATTGCACAATCCGAATACGGGCAGGATGCGCTAAAACTTTGAGGCATTCTGCAGCCTCTTCCAACGCTTGCCCGTTATAATCTGGAGTTTCTTTTAATTTCATGATTTTATCCTTCATGTATATAATATCGTTATGTTACGATATGTCAATGAGGTTTAATTTCGTTTTTTAGAGATATTTGAAAAGAAGAATTCATTCTTTGGACATTGATTCTTCACAAAAGTCTGTCAAAATAAGGGCTTACGACATTAGTCAGAAACTATTTTCATTGAGGTCATCCGGATGCATAACCCGATCGAGTCACTGGGAAGACGCGCTTTCCTGAGAAATGGTGCCTTATTTCTGGCAGGACTTTCAGCTCCTTCGGTGAGGCTGTTATCGGTCCGTGCTGATGAGTCGCGCAAAAGAGGCGCAGTACGAATCGGTTTAGTGACCGATCTCCATTATGCAGATAAACCGCCTGCGGGCTCCCGACATTATCGCGAGACGATTACCAAGTTGAAAGAAGTCGCTGATCGATTTCAAAGTGAGGAACCCGACTTTGTGGTATTTCATGGTGACCTGATCGATTCTGGAGTTTCGCTGGACCAGGAAAAAAAACATTTGCAGACGGTCGTCAAAGCGATCTCTGCGATTCCTTTTCCCAAGCATTATGTCCTGGGAAACCATTGTGTTGATCAATTGAAGAAGGTGGAATTTCTACAAGGGGTAGGGCAGAAAGAGTCGTATTATTCTTTCGATAAGAACGGCTTTCATTTTGTTGTACTTGATTCCTGTTTCAAAAGTGATGGCACTCCTTACGGCCGTCATAATTTCAAATGGACCGATGCCAATGTTCCGGAACCGGAACTTCAGTGGTTGCAGGCTGATTTAAAACAGGCCGCGCATCGCACGATCGTGTTTGCACATCAGCCGCTCGATCTGGAAGATACCGATGCTCACGCGGTTAAAAATTCATCGGTGGTGCGCAAGGTGCTGGAAGAATCGGGTAAGGTTGCTGCCGTCTTCCAGGGGCACAGCCATCGAAATCATTATTCGGAAATCGCCGATATTCATTACTGCACGATGGTTGCCATGGTAGAAGGATCGGGCCTTTCCAATAACGGTTACAGTATGCTGGATGTTTTCGAAGATGGTTCCCTGGTACTGAACGGGTTCAGAAAGCAGCAGGATTATCGCTGGGGCAAGGTATAACTGGTCGTAGTTTCCTGCGTGGTATCAATACATCATTGCGGTGCCCGAGAGGGGCTGTATAAGATGGAGTCTGTGCTGGACACGACTTTAGACTGATTCAACGAGGAGCCCGTGATGCGCCGCTTTGTCATTTCATCATTTTTCATTCCCGTCTTCTTTCTCTGTTTTTTAAGCACGATATCATCCAGCGTGGCTGCAGCTCCACAACGGTCACCGAATATTGTTTTCATTATCGCCGATGATAAGTATTAAAATTCCGCTGAAAGTGGTTTTTTATCCTTGATTCAAATCATTTATCCAAGAATTACAGATTTTAACGGTTCAGCGCAATTTAGGTAGTTTCAGGTAAATTCAGTTGGATTAACTACATCTTGCTACATTTCAGTTAACCTTAGCTGTAAATATGCTTGAATCCCTCTCGGGGAGTTTTGAAGTTCCCCAGAAATAGTGGGCGCTGGGTTTAGGTTATACTGC